>ERZ1740052.161-NODE-161-length-23110-cov-4.409022_pt1 | contig 23110 bp, 16 predicted proteins | sample MGYA00581750_ERZ1740052 | MGnify/ENA primary metagenome ERZ1740052 (study PRJEB43018, sample SAMN04849743) | marine metagenome | isolation source: floating plastic debris | place: Pacific Ocean | collected 2008-08-30 | study: EMG produced TPA metagenomics assembly...
GGGAGCTTGTGAGCCTGGCTCGGCTGATGGAGAAGTGGAACTTGTGCGAAGACGGCTACTTTAAGCATAAGTACAAGGCCCTTGGCTGGCGGCGGCGAGATGCGATTTTGCAGCCCATGCTAGATAAGATAGGGCTGACAAATCGGCGCTCCCTGCCGAATAAGCTGATGATGTATGGGCTGCTCGCACCGATAGAAGTCACGTTAAATAAGTGGCTGACCTATCGATATGCTCAAAAGCATTTGCAGGCGCCACTGGCAAAGCCGAAGGCCGCTGCCGATACGTCTTTACCAGCACCTAAGCAACCTAAGGTTGCTGCAACCTCTTCTGCTTCTGCTCCTGTATCGGCAGGCACATGAAGATTCTTTTGGTCAATGACTACGGTGGCGCGACGGGAGGCGCTGAGATTCAGATGCTGACACTGCGGCAGCTGTTGCGCGATCGCAATCACGATGCCCGCCTCTTCTCTAGCAACGCTGAACTCGTCACCGACAGCCCGATTCTGGCCGACTACACTTGCTACGGCACTACCAGCCGCGCGCAAGTTATCTCGCAGGCGACTAATCTTTCGGCCTACATTGCTTTAAGGAAAACGCTAGAAGACTTTCAGCCAGATGTTGTTCACGTGCGCATGTTTTTATGGCAGCTCTCACCGATGATTTTGCCGCTGCTAAGGCCCTATTTGGCGATATATCAAACGGCAGTGTATAAAGCAATTTGCCCAGTCGGAACCAATATTTTGCCCTCTGGGGAGCCCTGCTCTTTTTCTCCTGGCAAGGCGTGCTTGCAGCAAAGCTGTCTCACGCCTCAGACCTGGATTTGGATGATGGCTCAGCGATCGCTCTGGCAAAAGTGGAAGGGAGCCTTCAATCACATTGTGGCTTTGAGCGAAGGCATGAAAGCAGACATAGAACAGGCCGAAATAGGGTTGATTGATGATGGCTCAAGGCGCATTCCGGTGAGCGTCATTCACAATGGAGTTCCCGCTCGTGAGGCGCGACCTGCTTTGCAGTCACCGCCAACGGTAGGCTATGCCGGTCGGTTTACGGCGGAAAAAGGGATAGATACGCTGTTGCGAGCGTTTGCTTTGGTCGTCAAACGCGTCCCAGAGGCCCGCTTGCTGATGGCTGGAAAAGGCCCGCTGGGTGAAAGCTTAAAGACTTTGGCCACGCAGCTAGGCATCGCATCGCAGATTATCTGGCTAGGTCACGTATCTAGAGCTGAGATGGAGAAAGCCTTTGATGCTGTGTGGGTGCAGGCGGTCCCGTCGCTGTGGGCTGAGCCATTTGGCAATGTGACGACTGAAGCGATGATGCGCAAAACAGTCGTGGTTGCCAGTGCAGTCGGTGCTCAGCCTGAGATTGTTGGGCCGATGGCGGCGCGAGGTGATTCTGCTGGGGTTTTGGTTCCTCCAGGCGATGAGGAGAGATGGGCGGCGGCGCTATTGCCGATTTTGCAAGACCGCTCAGTGGCAGAGCGCTTGGGCGCGGCAGGACGAAGAAGAGCGATCGCGCACTTTAGCCAACAGCGCTGTGTAGACGACTTCCTTGCCCTGTACAACACCTTAATTCAGGGAACTCAAACAAACGCGTCAGCATCTCAATATGCGATGACGACTGCTGGAGGCAGCCGCTAGCAAACCGTCTGAACAAACACTTTTTGAGTATTTAGTCTTCTCTCAGGAATTTAGAAGTTATGACTCCTCACGCAGGCGTTAGCTCTTTTGATAAAACCCGGTTCGATGCGCAAGCGCAGAAAATGCCAGTGACTGAGCGCTGGTGTCACTACCAAGACAATCCGAAATATTTAGAAGTTTTTAGACAGCGGCAAGACATCCTTCAGCTAGGCATGGCGCTGTTAAGCTGTCACCCGAGCTACAGGTATTTGCCCAGCGGTGTCAGGTCTAAGGAAGATCGCTAATGAGTCTTCAGCAAAAGGCAACGAAAGGTGCGATGTGGGCTGCAATTCAAAACTGGGGTAGCCAGTTTGGGGCGCTGATTGTCTTTTTGGTGCTCGCTAGGCTGCTAACCCCAGAAGACTTTGGACTGGTGGCATTGGCCAATGTGTTTTTAGCCTTTGTGCAGGTGTTTTTGAATCAAGGCTTTCCGCAGGCGTTGATTCAACGCGAAGACTTGGACCCAGAGCACATTGATACCGCTTTTTGGACCAATATTGCGGTGGGTGTGGTGTTGGCGAGCGTTGGTATCATCGCCGCCCCTTGGGTTGCTGCCGCGTTCAACCGCACAGCCCTCACTTCCGTACTGCGGTGGTTTTCTTTGCTGCTCATTGTGAGTTCTTTGGTCGATGTGCAGGAGGCACTGCTAGAGCGCGCGTTTGCCTATCAGTATCTGGCAATGCGATCGCTTATCGGCCTTGTTATCAGCGGTATTGTAGGGATTGCTCTGGCTTTGCTTGGCGCAGGCATTTGGAGCTTGGTGGCACAGCAGATCATCTATGAGACTGTCGGTATGCTGGTATTGTGGCGGGCCAGTGACTGGCGGCCTCGACTACGGTTTTCTAGTGCCCACTTTCAAGACCTGTTCAAATTTGGCCGCAACATCCTAGCGTTCAACGTTCTGGGCTTTATCAACAGTCGCTCAGACGATTTGCTCATTGGCTACTTTCTTGGGCCTACAGCACTCGGCTTCTATAGTTTGGCCTATCGAATTTTGTCTGTGATGACACAAGTGCTGATTGAAACCAGCAAGAGAGTCGCCCTGCCAACATTCTCTCGATTGCAGCACGACCTGCCAAAAATGCGCAGCGCTTTCTATAAAGTCGCTCGCATAACTAGTCTGATAGCATTTCCCTTTTTCCTTGGTACAGCCGTGCTCGCGCCTAAAATTGTGCCTTTTATCTTTGGCGAGCAGTGGATGGCATCTGTGCCCGTACTTCAGGGCTTGGCCCTGGTGGGAATATTTCGCTCGCTTTCGAAGTTCAAAGGTGCGGTGTTTCTGGCCGTTGGGCAGCCGGAGTGGAAGGTGAAGCTGGGTCTACTCTCGTCGAGTCTGAATTTTATTGGGTTTGCGATTGCGGTTCGCTGGGGCATCGTAGCGGTCTCAGTCGCTTACCTTATCCGCGCATTCATCTTGTTCCCCAATGTTCAGCTCATTCTCAGTCGGCTGATTAAGGTGTCTATTTTCAAATATCTGCGGCAGGCGATCGCCCCGTTGGCTGCTTCGCTGGTGATGTCAGGAGCGCTTATTCTCTTAGGCCGTAGCCTGATTGATTTTGATATCCGATTTCAGCTTGCAAGCTTGGTACTAGCTGGCGGCATTATCTACTTGTGGGCTCTACGGTTGTTTGCACCCGACGCTACAGCAGAAGCTTTGAATATTGCTCAATCTGTTTTCCCGAGGCTCAATCTGAAAAGGTTAAAACCCAAGTGAATCTCTTGACCGATCGGTCGCTTTTAGACTAATCACAGCTTGAGCACAGACTACTGATTTATCACCGATTGCCATCATTGATTGCAGCTCTTCTCGCCATGTCCCTTCCTACTTTCTCTGTTGTTATTCCCACATACAACCGACCCAAACAGCTAGAGTCCTGTCTAGCTGCTCTGGCAGAACAAGACTATCCAAAAGCTAATTACCAAGTTGTTGTTGTTGATGATGATAGTGAGCAATCACTCCACACAATCGAAGCTGCCGAAGAAGACCGGGAGGATGTGGCGCAGGTAGGGCAGATAAGGGCTGGCCCAGCCGCAGCTCGAAATACCGGTGTACAGAACGCTACAGGAGACTATATTGCCTTTACCGATGATGACTGTATACCCGATGTTGGATGGCTAAGACAGTTTGCCCTGTCGTTTCAGGCAGATCCCGATGCGATGGTGGGGGGATACACCATCAACGCGCTACCGCAAAATCTTTACTCGTCGGCCTCACAGGCCTTAATTGACTATCTTTACAGTTACTATGGCTCAGCCACACAAGGTATCTTTTTTGCCTCCAACAACATTGCTATGGCCAGATCGCACTTCCTAGAGATTGGCGGTTTCGATATCTCTTTTCCCCTTGCTGCTGCTGAAGATAGAAACTTGTGCGACTGTTGGCAACAGGCCGGATACCCAATGAAATATTTTCCTACGGCTACTATTCAGCACGCTCACGCGCTGTCATTCAAATCTTTTTGGCGTCAACATTTTGGCTATGGACGCGGGGCTTACTGCTTTCATCAGGCGAGAGCCAAGCGAACCGAGCAGGCTATCAAGGTAGAGCCCATAAAGTTTTATACAGACTTGCTGAGCTACCCTATAAAAGAAGCAGGGGTGCGATCGCCCCTAAAAGTATCCAGTCTGTTTTTCCTTTCTCAAGTGGCTACCACTGCTGGTTTTTTCTGGGAGCGAGCAATCGGTAACAGTTCATTAGAGCGGATCTAACCTATAAAAAAAGACGGGCTGACCAAAGTCTTGTTTCTGAAAAAGCTCAAACTTATTAAGTAAAACTAACTGGTAATTATTTTCAAGCGTTGTTTGAATCTCCAGGTCGATTTTTTTACCCAAAGAACCGATTGGCCCAATGGAAACATAGTAGCCAGGGTCAAAAGTTTTTAGCCTGTCATCGAGGGGTTGAAATCCCATGCGGTCGTTGACAGCTTCGATGTCGTCAGTGGCAAGGGCAATTGTATCTGCAAAGTGCCCAAGCAATGTATTAGATCGTGACTCTTCTGAGGCTACGTATTTGTTAATGGTGTTGGCAGTTTCTATCAGTGTGAATTGTGGCCGCCACAAGTAGCTGCCAACGTTGAAAAGACTGAGCGCTGTAGAGGCTGAAAAAGCTATAGCCACTAGCGTACCTAATAGCGGTCTGCGTAGCGATCTGTGTAGCGATCTGTGTAGCGATACTTTCTCAGATTTAGAACGGTGCCAAACACTTTCTAACCAAAGCGGAATAGCGAGCGCTATTGGAACAGTTAAAACAAGAAAATACCTAGGTGCAGCAAAATCACTCAGAGAAAATGCACATAGCGCCGCTCCTGTCCAAAGAACAACTATTCTGAACAGTGGGCTAGATTTTGTTTTCCCAGCTTTAGCTAGGAGTGCGATCGCTCCTAGCTGTCCAGGAAATAGCAGTGGATACAGCGTATTACTACGTTTAATGACTCTAGCCGGCCCCTTGATGAAATTAAAGAGCCCTTGAGGAACCTTGGCCGCAACATTGTGATTAGAGAAATACGTCTGACTTGCCACATCGCCTGCTTGATTCAAAATGAGGTAGCAAATACCCAAAGAAACACCGACCGCCAGCAGCCAAATTAGCAGCAGACGAAGCCGAAAAGCCGCCGGGTTGAGCGCTACAACATTTTGGCGAATTGCTGTCTCCTGTGATGACTGCTCGCCAGATGAGCTCATCTGAAAAAAAAGTGCGATCGCTATTACCGGCAGAGCAAACAGCGCTGTTGTTTTGGTCAAAATAGCCAGCGTGAAGCACAGCCCGGAAAGCACGACACAATAGATGGCATTGAACGCTACCCCTTTCTGTATCGCGGTTGCCAACCATAGGCTAGCCAGCAAAAACACCAGCATTGGCATTTCCAACAGTGCTAAGCGACTGTAAACAAAAACAGAGTAATCTGTAAGTACTATAAAAGGCGCTATCCACGCGAAGCTCACCGACAGCTCACGTCGAGCCAGCAGATACACCCCCCCACTCACCAACAGAGAGCACACGACCGATATAGCCCTGGCAGAAACTAATCCGACGCCAAACAGCTTAAACCAAACAATCTGAATAATAGGCAGCACTGGCAAATTAGTGATGGTGTTGTAGCCATCGTCGATATACCAACTGCCCTCTCTTACCCAAGCCACCGCATTACGCGACCACCACCCTTCGTCGGTGTAGGCCATACCATACCCACCCAAATCTATGGGGAAGTCAGCACCTAGGAAGACAAATCTGACATAGGCGAGCAATCCGAGAATAACCAGGTATGCAACAGACCTTTTACGAGAACTGGACCCTAAAATCAAAGTATTTAACCCCCTGCTGATTTTGCTCGATCGGGTGGCTTTCGCGAAACTCTCTTTCCGCTTTTCTATGCCTGGCTTTTTTGTGCCTGACTTTTTAATGCCTGGCTTTTCTATGCCTAGCTTTTTATTGGTAAAGCGCTCAGCTACTTTTTCCATCCACAAAAGGTGTATTCCAAAAGCGCCAGTTCTCCTTATTAAAAGGCGATCGCCACCGTGTAATCAGCCCAGACTCAATTTGCTGCCTGGCCTTTCGCTCTGTAGGAGCTTCTGGCCAAAAGGCAATGCCTAGCTCACTTTTGAGCCCATTGTCATAATGTGCCTGGCGATAGTTGAGCAGATAGCGCTTACAGTCGTGTTCTCCTTTCCACCGCTGGTTGGATTTGATGGTTTCACCTACGTACAGCAGCAGGGGGGCATCTTTCGTTGCTGCGTAGTCAATGACAAAATACATCGCAGCGACGCCGACATCTTCAAACCGCCAGCGCCAAAATTCCGTATTTTGACGGCGTAGCGCAAATGGCTCGATAGTCTCTACCGTATTTTCTGTGGCATTGATAGTCTCCGGAGTTTCTAGGGCTAGCCCGAATAAACTGCCTTGTTGTGCTGTAGGCGCTAGCTCAGACTGAAACCGAATAATCCGTGCTTTCCAAGCCTTTAGCTCACCTAAGCTCACAGTCAGCTTAGTTTGAAAGTTTTCGTAGGTAGAGTAGCTAGCCGCTTGCATGGCCGAGTCAGAAAGCAAAAAAGATTGCTGGTTTTGCGTCATCGTTTCGATGCCTATCAAAATTATCTTCAAAAAAGAAGGCCTTTACATGTGTAGCGCATACGACCCAATCTTTTGGACAAACATCACCATATGTTGATATTTTGACCACTGTACCTAAATCCATACAGCTAATTTTTCATATGAGAATAACTATTTATACGGTTGACGTCGCATATCGAGGTTAAAAGGCCTGAAATCAAGCCTTATCCGAAGCGTGCGATAAATTACCAATAGCCTCATGAAAAATACGGATGTATCGATGCTAGTATTTGCTCTTGAATTTAGGAGGGAATGCGATTTGTCAATGAGTTAGCCCGAAAAAAGTCAAACCGGTTTATTTAGCCGAAGCTTCTGAAAAGCAAGCCTGTAAGGTGTTTATTAATTTCATTTTCCGGGCTAGTGTCATTTAGCGTGAAAGGCTAATTGCATTCCGCATCTACAGCCTAAGCCAAGGTCTTTATTGCATTGCTCAGTCAGTAATATCAACTAAGTGTATATAGCTAGTTGTTTTTAGCGGCACAGCCAGAGGCCGCTGAGTTAGTAAAGATATGGCGACCGCAGGGTTACTCCTACGTCAGTAGCGTGTGGAAGTAACGTGAGGCGACTCATTAGAGAGCATCGCATCTTTCAATCCCTGTGGTTTTCCATTGCTCACCCACGTTCGTACACCTACGTTCTCACAGCCACTTTCTTACTTAGTAAGGGGGCAGGTGAGGGGTTTAGACACTTTGGGAAAGCTAAGTTGGGCTAGGCCGCTGTAATTGATTAACCATAATTTTGCTATGACTAGCCCTAATAGCGTGAAAACAGCGCGCACTAAAGCCAGCTTTAAGGCCGCAATCCTGGAATCAATGGGTACGATTCATCTGAGTAAGGCCTTCACCGTCCTCGAAGCAGTCGCCTTCAAGCGCAGCTGCCAAGATGCCTTTAAGCAAAATCCGGGATTGAAAGAAGTTGTCCTAGACTTTGCAGATACCCAATTTATAGATAGCAGCGGCATCGGCGCACTCGTGATTTGTCACAAGCTCTGCAAGTCCAAATCTGCTCAGCTCCGCCTGATTAATGTGCCGCCTCAGGTGATGATGGCACTCTCGCTTACTGAGCTAGACAAGGTATTTTCGATTGATCTAGCGCCTCCTTCTGCTCTAAATAACTCACCGCATAACTCGCTAGAAAACCTGCCCGATACGCACCCATCGGTTCGTTCTAAAGCTAAGCGATCGCTCGATATTTTAGGTGCGCTTGTAGGTCTTGCCCTGACAGCTGTACTGTTTGTGATTGTCGGCATCATCATCAAGCTGGACGACGGTGGCCCTATTTTCTTTGTGCAAACCCGCTGCTCGTGGATGGGTAAGCATTTTAGAATTTGGAAGTTTCGCTCCATGGTGATGGATGCAGAAGCGCGTAAGCATGAAGTTGCCAATAAAGTAGAAGGGCCTTTGTTTAAAAATGACAACGATCCTCGGATTACCAAAATTGGTAGATTTTTGCGTCGTACTAGCCTAGACGAGTTCCCCCAGTTTTGGAATGTACTTAAAGGTGACATGAGCCTAGTTGGCACTCGGCCTCCCACACCCGATGAGATAGCACAGTACGAAGTCTCTCAGTGGCAAAGGCTACACGTAAAGCCCGGTATGACGGGTGAGTGGCAGGTTAACGGTCGATCTAGCGTGACTAACTTTGAAGATGTCATTCGGTTGGACTTGCAATATCAGCGTAAGTGGAGTCTGATGTATGACATTCAGCTCATTATCAAAACCGTGCTGGTATTATTTTCTAAGGATTCTGGGGCGATGTGATCCCATATTTGCCGACACAACGGTGCCCTGATCCGACACAATGGATACGGCTCGTCAACGGTTGGTAATGCTTGCACATGTTTTAGCTGTGCTGCTCGGTTTCAGCAGTTTCATTTTTTATATAGCTGCCTTCTTTTATCCGGAGGTGCATCGTCGCTCGGATTTCTTGTGGAGCGGGCTAGGAATGTTTTACGCAGCTGTGCTGTGGTTTTGCGCCGGGCAAATGACTGCCACGGTGATGCTTAGCCAGGTGACGGCGGTGCTATTGCTATGGGGGCTAGGCTGGCAGGTACTCACCGTACGCCGCGAAAAAACGCCCGTTTATCAGCAGACGCCGATTGTGCTGACGCCCGAGGTTGTTGGTAGCTGGGCCAAAAATAAGCTAAATCAGCTACGCATTGCCCCAGATGAGAATATGCGACCTCTGCCACCGCAAAATCGTTCGCTCAGTGGCACCGCAGCAGAGCGATTTCGACAGGATATCGATCCTCGCCGTCGCCCAGTATACGACTACGAATTTGTAGAAGATGGTGAGCTTTTAGAAGACGGTGAACCTGTAGCAGGCGACCCTGATCAGTCTTTTGTAGAACCGGTTGCAGTCGATTTTCGAACTTTAGAAGCTGTGGAAGCTGTAGACATCATCCCGCCATCGGCAGCAGCGAAATTTCTGTCTGACGCGCCGACGGCTACAGATGAGCCAACAGCTACAGACGAGCCGGTCAGTCTGGTAGAGCCTATAGAACCTGTGGTTGATGAGGCAGTTGCTCAGTCAGCTGTCCAGGCTAGTCAACCAGAACAAGAGATGACAGTAGCGCAGAATCATGCAGTCATTTTGGAGGAGCAACCGGTAGAAAGCCCGGACAAACGCCTGGATAAAAGCTTGGATAAAAGCCCGGATAAACAACTAGAGGAAGCGGATGTTGAGCTAGAAAAAGACAGTGCAGACTCTGAAGACTGGGGTTTTGAGGGCGATGACGATTGGCTGGATGAGAAGATGCCTATTGAGCTTTCCGAGCAGGACTTAGAGCAGCCCTCTCAAAAAGAAGAAAGCAGCCTGCCTAGAAGTAATCTATCTGATCTATCTGTGAGAAAGAAGCCTTCTTTGCTGGCTGCACCTATCATTTTGTTTGGCTGGGTCAAAGATGTTGTCAGTTCAATGGCCAAACCAAAACCGTCCAAGCCCGTTATCGACATTCCTCGCCGAGACCCGTCTCTATCTGCCGCCGATAACCTAACTGTTTCTACATCACATCCCGCTCAGTCGCTCGACCCAATGCCTGATTACCCTACAGAAGATGCGGAATCACCTACTGACACCGATGTAAGTGAGTTCTTTCCTCAGGAGTCTTACGCTGATACTCCGGCTGATCTCGATAACTCTGACAATTTTGATGATGATAATAACTGGGACCAGAGCAATTGGGACGATTGACTTGAAGCAAAGTTAACTTCAAGGCAGAATGACCTAATTGACATCTAATACTTATTCCAACGCACATTATTCCAACGCACAAGTGACCCCCTGTGAGTGAATCCAAAAGCTACAAAGAGACCGTTCTTCTTCCTCAAACTGACTTCAGCATGAGGGCAAATGCTGTTAAGCGCGAGCCTGAGCTACAAGCCTACTGGCAGGAGAAGCAGCTCTATGAAAAGCTCTCAAAAGATAACCCTGGAGAGCCCTTTATCCTTCACGATGGGCCGCCTTATGCCAATGGCGACCTACACATGGGCCATGCGCTGAACAAAATCCTAAAAGACATTATTAACAAGTACCAAACCCTACAGGGTCGAAAGGTTTGCTATGTGCCGGGTTGGGACTGTCACGGCTTGCCGATCGAGCTAAAGGTGCTACAAAAGCTCAAATCTTCGGTACGTCGAAGCTGCGCTGCTCGGTGTGTTTGGCAAGATTGTAGAGAATGGCCATATTTACCGGGGCTTGCGCGCTGTGCACTGGAGCCCATCATCGCAAACGGCGCTGGCAGAGGCAGAGCTGGAATACCCTGAAGAGCATGTTTCGCCGAGTATCTATATAGCTTTTCCGATGGAAGGGATTTCTGAGGCTGCGAAGGAAACGCTTTCTCCTTATATAGAGAGCTTGGGTGTGGCTATTTGGACAACGACGCCTTGGACGATTCCAGCGAATGTGGCGGTGTCTGTGAATGCAGAGCTGACCTATGCGGTGGTGGAGAGTAAGTCTGGCGAGCCGTTTAAGTATTTGATTGTGGCGAAGGAATTGGCTGAGAAGCTTTCTGAAACCTTCGGCAATGGTTTGAGCGTTGTAGCTGAGCTGAAAGGTGAGGCGTTGGCGGGCTCTACCTATCGCCATCCGCTGGCGAAGAAAGACGCAACGTTTGATCGGGTGAGTCCGATTGTGGTGGGTGGCGACTATGTCACAACCGAGTCGGGTACGGGGTTGGTGCATACCGCGCCAGGTCACGGTCAGGAAGACTTTTTGGTGGGTCAGCGGGAGAATTTGCCGATTTTGTGCCCGGTGGATGGACGGGGTAACTTTACCGCTGAAGCGGGTTCCTTTGAAGGGTTGAATGTACTGAAAACGGCTAATGACGCCATTATTGAAGCGCTGACAGAAGAGAAGGTGCTGCTGAAGCATGAGCCGTATGCTCACAAGTACCCTTACGACTGGCGGACGAAGAAGCCAGTGATTTACCGAGCGACAGAGCAGTGGTTTGCTTCGGTGAAGGGCTTTGTGGGTGAGGCGCTAGAAGCGATTGATGAGGTGAAGTGGATTCCGGCGACCGGGAAAAACCGGATTACTTCGATGGTGAGTGAGCGCTCGGACTGGTGCATTTCGCGGCAGCGGAGCTGGGGGGTGCCGATTCCTGTGTTTTATGAAGAGGAAACCGGCGAGCCGCTGATGACGCAGGAGACGATTGCGCATGTGCAGGCGATTGTGGCCGAAAAAGGGGCAGATGCCTGGTGGGAGATGAGTGTTTCTGAGCTGTTGCCAGAACCCTATCGCAACGATGGAAAGACCTATGTGAAAGGCACAGACACTATGGATGTGTGGTTTGATTCGGGATCTTCTTGGGCGTCTGTCGTGCAGCAGCGTGAGGGCCTGGACTATCCAGCGGAGATCTATCTGGAAGGATCAGACCAGCACCGGGGTTGGTTTCAGTCGAGCCTGCTGACGAGTGTGGCAACCAATGGCCACGCGCCGTATCGGCAGGTGTTGACTCACGGCTATGTGCTGGATGAAAACGGGCGCAAGATGAGTAAGTCGCTGGGGAATGGCGTTGATCCGAACGTGATTATCAATGGTGGCAACAATCACAAGAAAGAGCCGCCCTATGGCGCGGATGTGCTGCGCCTATGGGTGTCTTCGGTGGATTACTCGGGCGATATGCGGCTGGGTATGCGCAATGTGAAGCAGATGTCGGATGTGTATCGTAAGATTCGCAATACGGCGCGCTTTTTGCTGGGGAATTTGCACGATTTTGACCCGGCGAAGGATGCGGTGGCTTATGAAGAGCTGCCAGAGCTGGATCAGTACATGCTGCACCGAATGACGGAAGTGTTTGCTGAGGTGAAGACGGCGTTTGAGTCTTATCAGTTCTTTCAGTTTTTCCAAACGGTGCAGAATTTTTGTGTGGTGGATCTGTCGAACTTTTATCTTGATATTGCGAAGGATCGGCTGTACATTAGCTCGGCAGATTCGGCGCGGCGGCGCAGCTGTCAGACGGTGTTGGCAGTGGCGATTGAGAGCTTGGCGAAGGCGATCGCACCTGTACTCGTCCACATGGCAGAAGACATTTGGCAGTCGCTGCCTTACGAAACCTCAGCCGAGTCAGTCTTTGAGTCTGGCTGGGTGCAAATGGATGAGCAGTGGCAAAAGCCTGAGTTGACTGAGAAATGGAATCAGCTGCGTACCTTGCGAGACGAGGTAAATACTGTGCTGGAGCAGGCCCGCTCTGACAAGTCGATTGGCTCTTCTTTGCAGGCAAAGCTGAAGCTGAATGTGGAAGATGCTGCGCTAAAGTCGCAGCTTGCAGCCATGAATCCAGCTGAAAGTATGGCTGCTGACTCTAATCAGGTTGATGAGCTGCGCTATCTATTCCTCGTTTCCCAGGTAGAATTGGTCGATAGCGCCGATGTGCTGCAAGGGGTTAAGTACAGTGCTGAAGCCGATGGCGTTGGGATTGCAGTTGTAGATGCAGCTGGGGAGAAGTGCGATCGCTGCTGGAATTACTCGACGCATGTAGGGGAATCGGCAGAAGATCCGACTATCTGCGATCGCTGTGTTGCCGCGCTGTCAGACGGATTCTAGACCACACTGTAAATCACTCAGCCACACTTGCTAACGACTGTACCCACTCAAAATCATCATTTTTAAGTGGCGGTTGGGGTTGCGTTGTGTAGTCAATGGCTGAGTCTATGCCCGCTTCGTCATACACCGTTTCCAATAGCTGTTTTAGATCTACAACGGGTTCTACATTACCTTCCGATAAAGGTACGGGAAACGGAGGGATAGGCTCACGTAGGTTGAACGCGTATCGTTCAGCGCCCGGTCGTTCGTTGGCACGACTGATTAGGATTTGATAGTCCGCCTGCTGACCTCCTGTCATTGGCATCGGTTCCCCTTTTCTGAGTAGGTCTATCTCAACAAAGTGCGTCAGGCTGCCGAGGACATTTTGCCTCTTTTTTAGATATTTCCTGCGGCCTTCGCTGCCTCGCTTATTAGCGGGCGACAGCAGCTCAATGGCAGTGACTACCTGCTGCGTTGCAATCTCTCGAATCTCTAGGTATCGCTCCTTTACTTCACAGGTCATTGGTAACATGACTCGTTCGGGCTTATCCGAAACAGCGACTGCTGTAGAACTATTTTGAATATTTGTTGGCTGACGGTAAACCGTTGTATCAGGAATTCCAACCATCGTAGTGTCTATGTAAACTCTCTCTTCTACAGCTGCCCGATACTTTGGTAATAGAGACCGATTGAGATTCCTGGCAATGTCAATAATCAAGTAGGCGTGAATTTCTGGCCAGCGACGTGGGCTTTCGAGGTATGGATTCATGCCTGGGAAACGAGGAGATGTAGACATAGCTCAAGCAAGGTAACTGTTCTTTATTGTAGGCGGAATGAATGAGCTGCATCTGAAGCATCAATTAAACACGCTCTTTCACATTCTCAGCCCTGTTTGTGAACGTTTGAGCAACCTGCCTCCTGTTTTGAGGAATCAGTAATCGTACTGACGTCACTCTATAAAAGGAACTCGTGGGAGCCCGCAGCATTATATGTCTCATACGGTTGTCATTGGGGCGGGTCCGGCTGGACTGACTACAGCGTATGAACTCCTGAAGCGACGGCAGGCGCAGCACAGTGTCACGCTTTTGGAAGCGAGTGATGACGTGGGTGGGTCATTTCGTACTCAGGACTATTGTGGCTATCGCATTGATTTAGAAATAGGTGGTTTTAGTACGCAAGATGGCTATGTGCAGCAGATTTGGGATGAGCTGGTAGGTGAGGACTGTGTGGAGGTGGAGGTGCGATCGCTCATTCATTACCGCCATCGCCTTTTCAAATACCCTCTTTCTGCGACCAATGCCTTTAAGCATCTCGGCCCAATAGATATCGCTCGCTCAGGTATTAGCTATCTGGCAAGCTGGATGAGTCAGCAACAGGCGCTCGCGGTAGCAGCATCTACGAGTGAAGCGTGGGTAAGCGAACGATTTGGACCTCATTTTAGTCGCATTTTCTTTGATCCCTACTTTGAAAAAATCTGGGGAACCCCTGCCAGTCAGCTTGCGCCTAGTGTTGCCCGTCATGCGCTCGCAAGACCCAGTGGTAGAGATAGTACGCTGATGCAATCGCTCATAGACGCAGCGGTAGAGAGCCCCGCTCAAAAAGTTGCCTATCCTACGCTGGGAAATGGCCAGGTTTGGAAGAAGTGCAAAGGACTCACTGAGCAGGCGGGTGCTACGTTTGCGCTCAATACTCGAGTCATCAAGCTAGTGCACGATGGCGATCGGGTGATGCAGGCGATCGTAACTGCCGGAGAAAATATTCAAACTATCCCTATCGAGCACCTTGTTTCTAGCCTGCCGCTGGCGGAACTTGTGACCTGTTTGAGCGCGTCTGACGCTGTGCAGGCGTCGGCCCGATGTCTGAGATATCGGCACATTGTTCAAGTTGCACTTGTGCTGGATGTGGCCGAGCTTTTAGGTGAGCAATCACTATATGTAAATCACCCTGAGGTGTTGGTTGGGCGCATTCAAAACTTCAAAAACTGGAGTTTGGCGATGGTGCCCGATGCTGATAAAACCTGTTTAGGGTTGACGTATTTCTGCGACGAGACCGACGCAACTTGGCAAATGGACGACGCTTCCCTAGTCCAGCTTGCTGGCCAAGAACTGGTGGAACTAGGTCTCATCGAAAGCTCTGATCTGATAGCCTCTGGCATAGCTATTCGTCAGCCGTGTGCTTACCCAGTCCACACTGTGTCAACGCTTCATCACCTAGCGATTGTTCAAGATTATTTGTCCGGTTTTACCAACCTACAAACCTTAGGTCGCCAAGGACTGCACCGGTACGCCAAGCTAGATGAGCACCTGTTGAATGGCAAACGGGCTGCAGAAAATATTTTAACTAGTTGGTCTGCCGGGCGTTCTTACACCCAGCATGACCTTTGGGAAATACACTCTCAGTCTGCTGTGAGCGCCACAAAAAACACGTTCTGAGAACGTCTATTGTTTTCGCTTGTTTTTTTGTGTTGAGGGCTTATCGCTTTTTTGCACAACGTTTCGGAAGGAACATTTTTAGAGGCTAGGCGTGCAGTAGAATCGCTAAGGTCTCTCACCCACAGATAAATTTGAATGAGTCAATTGTTGAAATATCGCAGCAGGCAATAACGGCGGCTGTGGCTGAGCGTATGCATGTTCAGCAAGTGGAGGTGGAGGTGGCTCATCACGGTGCGCAACTGATTACCTTTGTTGACTTGCAGGGTAACCCCTTTGGCTGGGAGCAGATTGCACGGGCCCTCATCGATAACGCTGTGTTTCGCCAGCTGTGGAATAAAACCTGGGGGGCGCTACCGTTCGATTTTGAATGGAAGCCAGTGCCGATTCATCCGTACACGGCCCAGACGCATCCTTTTTTTGTAATTGTTTTTCCATCTGAGTTTCGCCCGGCTGACGCCACAGATTTTCAAAACTATTTGCAGGGACTAAAAAAAGAAGGACTGACGGCCTATTTCCCCAACTTTTCTGGCGATGCTCATCTTTTGATTCCTCGGAAGACTGGTGACTATGGCCATATTGCGGCGTTTTGTCGGACGGCTCCAGACGGTGCGCAGCAGGCACTTTGGCAGCGGGTAGGGGAAATTTGTATGGAGGCGATCGCCCACAAAACGCCAGTATGGTGCAATACCCACGGTCACGGCGTTCCCTGGCTCCACATTCGCTTCGATAAACGATTAAAATACGCTTCGTTTCCACCGCGTGGCAGTATTAGTGCCAATAGTCAGGCGATTTGGTATCAGCAAATTTATCAGGCAGCAGTGGCGGTCAGCTAGGCATCTTTTATGACGGATGGGATGGACAGTCAGGGAGCAGTAGAGCGTTCAGCGTCAGAGCGAGCTGAGAAGCAGGTTGAGAAGTCGTCGAAGCAGCCGACTAAGAACAGGGCATGGGAACGGTTTCGACGCGATCGCTAGGCCATCACCGGCATGGCGATCTTGCTGATTTTAATCGTAGCTGTCCTCATTGGGCCTTTGCTCTACCGGGTCTCCTATAGTGAAATTGATTTTGCCAGGGCGCTGACTGTCCCTGGTTTGCCGCATCCATTAGGTACAAACGATCTAGGCCAAGATCAGCTCGCTCGGCTGCTGTGGGGCGGACGCATTAGCCTGGCAGTCGGCGTGACAGCTATGCTTGTCTCTATTACTCTAGGGACACTTATTGGCACTGTGGCAGGCTTTTGCGGTGGCCTTGTCGACAATGCACTTATGCGACTGACGGATTTGTTTCTATCGCTACCTCAGCTACCGTTGCTCTTGCTGATTATCTATCTGTTTCGCGATGCGATGAGGCAGCGAGTAGGACCAGAACTCGGCATTTTTATCCTGATTATTCTTGTGGTGGGTGGGCTGACGTGGATGCCTACTGCCAGACTAGTAAGAGCAGGCTTTTTGGCGACGAAAGAAAGAGAATTTGTGCAGGCTGCCAGATCTCTAGGGGCCCGGCCTAGCCGAATTGTGTGGCGGCACATTTTGCCGAATGTGATTGGTCCGGTGATTGTGGCGGCGACGCTGGGTGTGGGCAATGCCATTATCACCGAGTCAACGCTGAGCTTTTTGGGGATTGGCTTTCCGCCGGATGTGCCGACTTGGGGACGGATGCTGTTCGATGCGCAAAACTATATTGCAACGGCTCCTCATTTGGTCGTTTTTCCAGGATTGGCCATTTTCCTCACGGTGCTCAGCGTGAACTATGTAGGTGATGGACTGCGAGATGCGCTAGATGTTCGCTCGCGATAGTCAATTTCATCCGCATAAACAACAGTTTTGAAAATAGCAATTCGTACTTTGTTCTTTCAGTATATTTGCAGAAGCGTTCACCGATTTTTAACGAGAATGCTCGAAAACTAGACAGCGCGTACCGTAAAAAACGCGAAAATCAGAAATTGTACTGAAAGAATATTACTGAGCAACGAATACCATAAAACAGATGTTTGCCTGATGTCTCAAGTAGATTCACACAGGTCAAATTCTCTACAGCTAAATCCGCAAATGCCAGTGACTGGTGAGCTTTCTTTTTGAAGATTTGCAGAGAGATTGAGAAATCTTTCCTCGATCTCTTAGTTTGCGCTTGCTTTGGGTACTCTCATAAAACAAGTTCTTTTGATATAGCTGCATCTTCCACGAGACAGATAAACAAACGCAAAAACACGCATATTCGGTACTGACTCAATGGTAAGCAATTTGAAGCTAAAGCTGTTCTCTGTAAGCCTGTGGACAGTGCTCGCGCTCGGGGCGTCAGAAATCGGCATCATTCGGTTTGCCAGTAGTCAAACAATGCCTGCTGACGGGGCCTTAGCCGAGCCGCTACCCCAGCTCGCTAATGGAGAAACTCTGCTGCCAGCCATCCGCTCAGGCGGCCCGTCAACGCTGCCAGTGCAATTGCCCTCCGCAGTCTCGCGCATTTCATCTCCAGTTGCAGCTCCCCCACAAATAGACGATGCCTATACTCTAGGGGCTGGTGACACTATTCAAGTAGAGATCTTTAACGTCCCTGAATACAGCGGCTCGCAGCAGGTGTTGGCCGATGGCTCGGTGAATTTGGAGGCGATCGCGCCCGTCAGCGTCAACGGTCTGACCCCTCAAGAAGCGGAGCAGGTAATCGCCTCTGCCTATAGCCGAGAGCTGCGCTATCCCCAAATTACCGTTGTGCTAGAAGCGCCTCGGCCTTTGCGGGTGGCGCTCGCCGGAGAAGTGGGCCAGCCCGGTCTCTACCCCCTCCCCCCAGGCGGCAACACTCAGTTTCCAACCGTCTCCCAGGCGTTGCAAATGGCGGGCGGTGTCACTCAAGCTGCCGACTTACAGCGTGTACAGCTCAGGCGGGCTAACGGCAACCGGCCCGATCAAGTGGTTACGCTCGACCTGTGGCAGCTGCTGAACAATGGCGATGTTGGGCAAGACCTAGAGCTGCGCGACGGCGATGCCATCGTGATTGCAGAAACCGACGTCGTTGACATTGTCGAAACCAATCGGCTTTCTGCTTCTAACCTAGCAGCGAGTGCTGAGCAGGACATGGTTGTTGCCGTCGTCGGCGAAGTCCTTCGGCCTGGTGCTTATGAGTTTGAGGGCAGTGCGAACAAGGGAAGAACAACCGTTACCCAGGTTGTGCAAAATGCTGGGGGTATTCGGCCTTCTGCCGATATTCGCAATATTCAGGTGCGTAGGCTCACTCGCAGTGGCAATGAACAATTAATTGATTTAGATTTTTGGCAGCTGTTGCAAGCAGGTGATCTGAGCCAAGACCTTGTCTTGCAGCAGGGCGATACGGTGATCATCCCAGTCGCTACGACTTCTACCCCGAGCGAATTCGCACAGCTGACTGCTGCTAACTTTTCGCCCGATAAAGTTCGAGTAAATGTTGTGGGGGAAGTGGCTAGCCCTGGCTCGCTTGCGGTTTCACCGGATACTACCCTCAACCAGGCTGTACTAGCAGCGGGCGGCTTTACCAATCGTTCGACAGAAACGGTCGAACTCGTCAGGCTAAATCCCAACGGCACTGTCACGCAGCGCGAAATTACAGTGGACCTGACTGAGGGGATTGATTCTGAACGCAATCCGCTGATATTGAACAACGACGTTGTTTTGGTGGGTCGGAATGGGAGGGCGCGGTTCAACGATTCTGTCGGTGGCCTCTTCCAGCCGCTTCTACAGCTGCTCTCTCCTTTTAGTCTTTTTTAATTCTCTTGTAACGATCTCTCCGCAGGCGTTCTTTCCTCAAAGCTTAGTCTAAACAATTGGATTACGCCTTCTCTCTTGCCATAATATTATTTGTGCGATCGCATGGAAACCTTTCCACCTCAACTCTCAACGGCTACCCTCAATGGTAACGGCTACAGTCACGGCAACGGTCAGCTCCCACCGATGTCGGAAACCGCCCTTACGCCAATTGACACGACACCATCACTACTCTCTGCTTGGCAGCTAAATGCGCAGCAAGAAGAAGACAGTGATCTGAGAAATTTACTCGCGATTGTTCGCCGCCGTAGCTGGGTGATTGCAGGCGTTGCTGCCGTCGCTATGGCCCTAGTTACCGGGAATGTTCTTAAGCAAGAGAAAGTTTATAGAGGTCAGTTTCAGGTTCTGGTAGAGCCTGTTAACGCTGATGATGACTTCTCCGAACTGACCTCTGTTTTAGGCCAGCAAAATTTAGGAAATTCCGGCTTAGATTACGACACGCAGGTACAAGTTCTACGGAGCCCGGAGCTGATTGAGCCGGTTGCCGAACAGCTCCAACAAACCTACCCTGAGCTAGACTACCTGACGCTACTAAGAGATCTGAGAATTACTCGGCTCGGTGAAACGAAAATCTTAGAAATTAGCTACTCGGGGCCAGACCCCACCCAAATTCAGGTCATTCTCGATCAGCTGTCTAAAACCTATCTAAAGTATTCGCTCGAAGAGCGCCAAACTAACTTAAGACAGGGAATTAACTTTGTTGAAAATCAGCTTCCTGATCTGCAAAACGAAGTAGATTCTATTCAAGACCAGCTGGAAGCTTTTCGCCGTCAGTATAATTTTATCACCCCCGAGATTCAGTCTATGCAGCTTTCGCAGCAGGCTACTAACCTCACCGAGCAGCGCCTAGAGTTGGATCGACAGCTGGCCGAAGTTAAGCAGGTATTTGCTAATTTGCAGGAAAGCTCTGGTACTTTGGGCGCGCTCAACGAAGCCCCTGTTTACGAGCAGCTGCTAGGTGAACTGCGCTCAGTAGAAAGCGAGATTGCGGCAGAGCTGACTCGGTTTTCGCCTGAGAGTCTGTCTATTCGCGTGCTTCAGGAGCAAAGAGAGAACTTACTGCCTTTGCTACAGCAGGAAGCTCAGCGTGTTGTGGGTACGCAGCAGGCTATGGTCAACAACGAATTTCAAATTATGGCTGTGCAGAGTGATACGCTTGCGATCGCAGAGCAGCAGACGAATCAGGAGCTTGGCCTACTGCCTAGCCTCATTCGCCAGTATACAGATCTTCAGCGCGAGCTAGAGATTTCTACTCAGGCCCTTACCCGATTTCGTACTACCCGAGAAACACTTGAAATTGAAGCTGCTCAAACGGAAATTCCGTGGCAACTGATTGAAGTGCCCGTACAGCCCACTAGTCCTATCTCCCCCAACCTTCAGCGGAGTTTGTTGCTGGGTTTTGTGGCCAGCATACTTGCTGGTCTAGGCATAGCACTACTCCTTGAAAAGTTAGACAATGTCTATCACTCTGTTGATGAGCTTAAGGCGGGTGCGAAGCTGCCTATGCTCGGTACTTTGCCCTACAATCGGGCTTTGCAAGATAGTAAGGCAGCTCAGAAAGGGGGTATTGCTGCACTCTTCGATAAACTCTCTCAGATTGAGATAGGTGGCAATAAAACCAATCACTACGGTTACGGTGGTAATAGCGAATCTAGCTTTTTAGAAGCGCTGCGTGTCCTTCATACCAACATTCGCATGTTGAGCTCTGATAGGCCTATTCGCTCCATCATTATTAGCTCGGCGCTGCCGGGTGATGGAAAATCAACCGTGTGTGCTAACTTGGCTCAAGTTGCAACGGCTATGGGGCAACGAGTACTGGTCGTTGATGTCGATTTGCGTAAGCCTCAGGTCCATGAGCGACTCTCTGTCTCGAATGCGGTAGGTCTATCTAACCTAATCGCTGATGATCTTCCTTTGAAGTCAGCAATTCACCAGCTCGCACCGTCCGGTCACCTGTTTGTTCTTACTGCTGGTAAAATTCCGCCAGATCCTACAAAGCTACTGGCCTCCCAAAAAATGCAGCAGCTGATGGGTACCTTTGAACGCTGCTTCGATTTGGTTATTTACGATGCACCGCCCACAACAGGCCTTGCCGATGTGAGCTTGATTGGTCAGCGTACTGATGGCTTAGTGCTGATTACCCGTATGGGTAAGACCGATAGGACTGTGCTGACACAGACGATTGAAACTCTGAAGCTAGCTCAAATTCCTACCCTAGGAATTGTTGCAAATGGCGTAAAAGCCAACGGCTTGAACGGTTATCGGTACTATGCCTATGGTGAAAGCGAGTCATCCGGCGACGTTGAAATGGCGACTATCCAGCCCACAGCAACAAACTATGACGCTCAGAAGAATGATTCCATTTTTTAAGCGGGCGAAAAGCGACGCTATGTACTCATCATCCTTGCTGGAAAAGCAGGTGCAGTGGCAACACCCTACGATTTTAAATGGAGGTGTTGACCAGACTCGTTTGGCAATCGCAGATGCGCCCACCGAGTTCTCTACAGATACTTCTGTTGAAAATAGTTCGGCTTTCTCTTTTTTAGTGATAGGTGATACCGATGCTGGCAGTGCTGATAACAGTGATCGTGTCTTTTCACAGCTGTTCGCACAGCAGGTAACAGCGTATTTAGCTGAGAGTCGCTTTTTGCTTCACACTGGCGATGTTGCTTACCCCACGGGCAGCTACCGAAACTACTTTAGTTATTTTTTGAAACCCTACCAGGCGCTGCTAAAACAGCTACCTAGTAGCCCGTCTTACAACAGTCGTCAGATTGTTTTTAACAAAGCGCTTCTAAGTGTCCCTGGAAACCATGACTACAGTGAAAGTGCGACTAAGCTACGGCACTGGAAGCATCTACTGCGAATACTGTGTGATCGGTTGCGAACGAGCATTGATGTGGATCTAGGTTGCTATGGGGGAGAGAGAGGAGAAGCTTATGGCCAAACTTTTTTGGATGATCTGGCAGGGCTCTCTCCAGAGCAGCTGAAAACTCACTTGAGTCAGCACTACAGCGCCAAAATCGAAAGCTCTGATGATGTATTAACCCATTGTCTTTCTTACCAGCCTGGCAGCTTCACTCGCTTACCGAATCGATATTACACTTTTCGATACGGTGGCGTAGATTTCTTTGCCTTAGATTCCAATACTTGGAACGCTTCGTCTGAAGCATTAGGCTTCGACCAAGCTCAGCTAGACTGGCTTGAAGCGTCACTGATTCACTCATGGCAAACACCCAATACTATTGCAAGAATTGTGTATTTGCACCATTCTCCTTACACTACTGAAGCTTTCCACTGGCAGCAGCCAGAAACAACGTGGGTTCGACAGCATCTGCGCCAAGTTTTCAACAAGGTAGCGCTAACGATAAAAAAGCGAGAAAAGGTGTCTCCTCCTATTGTTGATTTGGTTTTGAGTGGGCACGCACATTGCCTAGAGCATTTGAAGACAACGCCTTCGACCCAGGGTGATAGCAGCATCGACTGGGTAGTATGCGGTGGTAGTGGCGCTAGCGTAAGACGTCAGCGTAGCGGTGAAGCTGATATTTTAGAGAATATTTTTCAAAGAGGACGACGGCAGGCAAAAGTTGTAGCGCGATCGCAGCTGTTTGTTGGTCGTCGTTGTCGTCAACCTCACGAACAAAGCTCTCATAGCTTTATTCGAGTAGATGTAAATCCGTATCACGCTCAGAAAATCACGGTGTCTCCTTTTGTCGTGACAAAGGCAAATGGTAATTGGCGAACGGAGGTGCGCTCACCGTTTCCCGTGCGCGCAACAACAGACGCTCAGCACTACGAAACAGAGAATGTTTAGGTGTCGGATCTGACTTAACTGTTGAATATGCTAGTGGGATATCGCTATTTTTTGAAAGATCTTTTGCTTACATCGATTATTTTTGATGTCTTTTCGGGAAAAGTAAGTACGTACATAGAAACTCTGATGCTTGCAAGTAATTACTTTGAGCTCTTTCAGAGATTAGCTCGTGCGGTGGCCAAATTATGACATCTGTCTAATTTTAGAACTGTTATTTATTACTTTTACACAACACATTTTATCTTTTACGCTTGGAGAAAACATGGT
>ERZ1740052.162-NODE-162-length-23073-cov-10.507907_pt1 | contig 23073 bp, 20 predicted proteins | sample MGYA00581750_ERZ1740052 | MGnify/ENA primary metagenome ERZ1740052 (study PRJEB43018, sample SAMN04849743) | marine metagenome | isolation source: floating plastic debris | place: Pacific Ocean | collected 2008-08-30 | study: EMG produced TPA metagenomics...
ACAACTAACAACTAGCAACTAACAACTAACAACTAACAACTAACAACTAACAACTAACAACTAACAATTCCTAACTTGTTACTGATAACTGCTCGCTGATAACTGGTAACTGATTGAGCGTTTCTACCAATTTATTTAGCTTAATATCGACTTTGGGCTGTGTGAGATATTCTTCGGTACACTCGATCATTGCATCAAGATTTTCTTGTTTTGCGCTGAAGGTGGGTATGTTTTTGTCGAAATGCGGTTGGAAGCGAAAATAATCATTACCGAAAATTTGTTCTGCTACATAACATACTGCATCACCGGCACCATCGAAGAGTACGTCTAAAAGAGGTAAGTCATTACGGGGACTTAACCATTCTAATGCTCCCCACTGTTTCACTTGTTGGGTACCGATTTTTTTTACTTGTTGTCCAGTACCGAATGAGGCAACTATAATGTCCTTTTGATGGACGTTTTCTGGTATTAAAGCATTCCATTTAGGATTATCTGGCAACCGATTGTTCCATCGCAAACGTTCGGCGATCGCGCACAATGCTGGGTTGTTTGCAAATACACCACCATCAATTAAAGGAATACCGCTGTTTTCTGGTATTGCATAACCCCCAGAGCGCAAATCTTCTAGAAAAGGTTTGTGTTTCATTTCATAACCGGGAAAACCTATTGGTGCAGCTGAAGAAGCACGACAAATTTCCCATATCGCGATATCTTCATGAGCTATTTTGGTATTTTTAAATACAACTGCTTGACGGTTATAAGTATCGTAGCTGGTTACTATGGTAGGTTTTTTTAATTCCCCGAATTTAAGATTTCCAAAAATATATTTGAGTACCATCTTCAAACCTTGATCGCTATAAATCGGGTGAGATGAACCCAAGCGAATCCAGTTTAAAATGCTGTGAACAATTATTTTACTTGGGGGAAAGATGATCTGAGAATTATGAATATAAAAATCTTTAATTTCCCTAGCACTCAAACCTAAAGATAAAGCGCAAGCAATAAGGCTACCTGTAGAAGTACCAGCGATAACATCGAAATAATCTGCAAGTGCCTTATGTGGCTGGCATTTTTGCAGCTTTTTTTCCAATCTTTCCAAAATTACAGTCGTTACCAGCCCACGCACTCCACCACCATCAAGAGCAAGAATATGAAATGGTACATTAGTTTTCATTTATGACTCTCCCCAAAAAATTACGTAACAATCGGTTAAGAGAAGAAATAGGGAACAGGTAACAGATGATAGATGCACGCTCGTATTTTCCTGCATTCAAATAGTTTTCCTACAACGATCAAGTAAGTTTACTGGCACAAATATCTATTATGTATGTTAAATCACATTATTGCCCGATTTTTTGAAATAAGCAGAGGGGGAAATTTTTAAAGTTGCTACTTGCTACTCGCTACTCGTTACTCGTTACTCATAACTCATAACTCATAACTTGCTACTCCTAGTTAACTGCTACATTAAGAAGTATTGCGCTTTGTTGAGAAAAAGATGAACAAAACAACTTTAAATTTGGCTGCGATATCGATATTTTTGATGACTTTTTCAATACTGTTGGGACCTTTTATTGATTTATCTCCTGTGGTTCCTGCTGTCGCGACTTTTGCAATTTTAGGAATAGCAACTTTTGATTCTTGGAGTTTGGAAGGTAGAGGAGGTACTTTATTTTTAGATTTGATCGGAGGGTTTTCTAAAGAACATCGGGAACGTATTCTTCATCACGAAGCGGGACATTTCCTCGTGGCTCATGCTTTAGGGGTTCCGGTGACAGGATACACTTTGAGCGCTTGGGAAGCATTCAAGGAAAAACAAAAGGGACTCGCAGGTGTGACTTTTGATGATGTTGAGGTGTTATCTCAATTTGAAAAAGGTGCAATTACTGCTCGAATTTTAGAGCGCTACTATACAATTTGGATGGCTGGCATTGCAGCAGAAACACTGGTTTATGAAAATGCTTCTGGTGGTGCAGATGATAAAAACAAACTTATGGGAGTTTTAAAGTCTTTAGGCTGTAGTGAATCTGTTTGCAATCAAAAAAAACGTTTTAGTATTCTCCAAGCTAAGACACTTTTAGAAAATAATTGGTCTGCATATCAAGCTTTAGTTGATACCATGCGAGAGCGCGCAACAGTGAAAGAATGTAAGGAGATTTTGATCGAAGAAGGAGTTAATTGAGTCAATTGGGAACTGGGAATGGGGAATTAGGAATGGGGAATGGTGAAGTAAAGAGTGTCGTTAGCAATAATCGCTACTGACAAAAAAATCAGCATAAAAGTTTTGTAATTAAAAACTCTTTAAATCTTTACTCACGCGCGAATTATTTTATCCGGCTGCAATTTTTAAATGAGATGGTTGTGATGTACGATTATGACTAATATAGCTACCGCTTTGAATTTGACTGTTGCCATTAACTTCGTTTCTTAAACAACTATTCGCAGAATTTGAAACGTAAGTATTACTTTGCATAGTATTGCTACAGCTAACTACGCGATTCCTACCTTTAGATTTCGCTTGTAACAAGAAAGTGTCAGCGCGATTGAGCAAGTTTAAACCCTGCTCGTCATCACTCGGAAGCAAACAAGCGGTTCCTAAACTGATGGTGACGTTTATATTTAAAGTGCTGTTAATTGCGAAGGGATTATCCTGCACTATATTTTTAATCCGATGAGCTACCACATCAGCCTCTTCAGGTGTGGTGTCAGGCAAAATAATCACAAATTCCTCTCCACCGTAACGGAAAGCTGTATCTTGAATCCGCAAATTATGACTTATGCGACTCGATAAGAATTTTAATAGCCTATCGCCAACTAAATGTCCGTGATTATCGTTAACTTTTTTGAAATAGTCTACATCTAAAATTATCAAGCTTAATGGAGAATTTTCATCGCGAGCTTTTTTTATTTGTCTGGGTAAATCCCATTCCAAAGCACGACGATTATTTAGTTCTGTTAGGGAATCAGCCAAAGCTATTGTTGATAACATATCGTTAGATTTCATTAAATCTTGATATCTCTGGACTTTACGCAAAGCTACAGTTAATTGCGACAGCAGCAAGCGATGGCTGGCGCTTAAATGTTGTGGAACAGAATCTGTTTTCCTTTGTCGAATAGAGTCTTCTTGAGTATCTCCATACCAAATATAGGCATCAGCCCCAAGTCTCAAGGCTTTAGAAGTCATCTCTAACTCCCATTCCCAGGGTTGACTTTTTCTCTGGGCAATTAGCTCGGGACTATCTTCTAAAAGAATGCAATAAATCCAAGAGAGTTTAGTTTGTTCTTTTAACCAACTGCATAGCTGCATACTATCATTCTGACTTGACTGCACGAGAATTAGGTCAGGAGAGTCAACTTTAATCCGCGATTGTGCCATTTGCAAGTTAGCTGTTGCTTCGATGCTAAAATTCTCTGCACCGATTATTTGAGATGGTAGTGTGGCTAGAAATTTATCATTTCCAAAAACCAATATGGAAATGTTCATGGTTTTTTCTTTGCTTATTATTTTTTCAACTTAGTTATCTTTTTATATCAGTCTGGAAACGCATCATGAGAATCCATGTTTGGCTATCCTCAATTATTAATTGTTATTGATACGTGACAATAAAGCCGTTGATTCAAATTAAATACAATTTAGGATCAATCAAATAGATACTTGTTTTCCGAAAGTGATATAACAAAATATTTGAGAAAACTTCAAATAAATATTCTGAAGTTTCTAATTTTTACACGCTACAAATGTATTTATGCCAAGGGGGTCTGACCCCACATATTGCCTCCACCCTGTTAACTTAGCGAACAAACTCAAAGTAATCTCCTTTTCTTCTATTGCATCTGCAACTTTTACTACAATTTTTAAAACTAATATTCCTGATACCTAATTTCTGCTTAAAAGCATTTATTTTAAACAGTGTAAATACGGAATCATATAAAACAGCTTTAATTCTAACAGTGATTTCCACAAAGTAAGTTACATTCAATACTTGTCTAAAGATATAGATAGTGTAGTAGCCATAAAAGTGCCTAAATAAATGTTTTCTCAGTATTATTTCAGGTTATTGGAGGATATTTTTGAAAGCCTCATAACACTTCTGTATATAAGGTCATAACCTGTGAAACCACTGAAAATAGGAAAATTTAATATTTTTATCAACTTTTGTTTTCAAAGCCTAAGTAATTGCTTTGAAGCAAATACAAACTCAAAGAGAAAATATTAAATTAAAATATTTTTTTTTAACGTATATTTACTTAAGTAAGGGCTTGCAGCTTCGGAATTTACTTAAGCAAATATACGCGACACTTAAGTAGGACTCAATTTATTTATTAATACAAAAAAGCCCGGTTTCTCTAAGAATCGCATTTTCAGCATTAGCGACCTATATAGAAACCGGGTTCATGATATGTTGTTGCGTAAGTTATATAAATTTCACCAAACAGCACCATTGGCAACAAGAGCCTCCGACTCTTGCCGGGGGTTCCCAGGTTCAACCTGGGAACTAGGGTATCTCACCAAACAGCACCATTGGCAACAAGAGCCTCCGACTCTTGCCGGGGGTTCCCAGGTTCAACCTGGGAACTAGGGTTTCGAGGCTCTGCTGAAGGCTACTGAGAATGATGCAAGATGTCGGATAAATAAAACTTGACTTTAATGCCCTATCCATAGGGGGAGTTTAAAGGCCAAAATTTACTTGTTGTGCAGCACTTAAATCACAACAAAGACTGCGCCATGTTTACTGATAACCTTCAACTTGATAACCAGCAGCAACGATCGCCTGCTTAATTGACTCAGCAGAAGCGGCGGAATCTACAGAAACCGTCTTGGAATCCACATTCGCATCAACCTTAGCTTTCGGCTCCATAACTTTAATAGCTTCGCTAATCTTTCCAGCGCAATCTTCACACTTCATATTAGGAACTGTTAATTTAAGCGCCATTAACTACCTCACTCTCTAAATTTCACTTTATTGTCTTTTCTGAATTTTACCTACTCTTAAAGAAAAAAAGCATATCCTAAAGGAATAAGATGGGGATTAGAGTTAGGAGTTAGGAGTAGCAAGTAGCAAGTAGCAAGTAGCAAGTAGCAAGTAGAATACTAATTCTTTCTTATTGTCGGCTTCGATAGCATCCATTCCCTAGGGCGTTACTCATTACTCGTTACTCATTACTCGTTACTCGTTACTCGCTCCTTCTCTCCCAATCCCTATACATGATTTTTTTGGTATTTTATAGTTTTAATTTGAGTTAACCTTTATCAAGGCTAGTCCCATGTCTGTAAATCCCCAGCACCTCGGCGGTAACGAAATCCGGCAAAAATTCCTCGACTTTTACGCACAACGGGAACATCAACCACTCCCTAGTGCTTCCTTGGTACCGGAAGATCCTACGGTATTGCTGACAATCGCGGGGATGCTTCCGTTTAAACCGATATTTCTCGGACAGCGTACTCCGGAATTCAAACGCGCTACTACTTCCCAAAAATGCGTTCGTACCAATGATATTGAAAATGTCGGAGTTACTAAGCGACATCATACGTTTTTTGAGATGTTGGGTAATTTCAGTTTTGGGGACTATTTTAAGGAGCAAGCTATAAATTGGGGTTGGGAAATTTCTACAAAAGTATTTAATTTACCTCCTGAAAGATTAGCGGTGAGCGTTTATCACGAAGATGACGAAGCTTATGCTATCTGGAGAGATAAAATTGGCGTACCGGAAGCAAGAATTTTACGTTTAGATGAAGATAATTTTTGGGCTTCTGGTGCTACAGGGCCATGTGGGCCATGTTCGGAGATTTTCTACGATTTTCACCCGGAGCAGGGTAATGAAAATATAGATTTAGAAGATGATGAGCGGTTTATCGAGTTTTATAACTTGGTATTCATGCAGTACAATCGCGATGCGGATGGTAATTTAACTCCCCTCGCCAATAAAAATATTGATACCGGAATGGGTTTGGAGAGAATGGCGCAAATTCTCCAACAGGTTCCCAATAATTATGAAACTGATTTAATTTTTCCGATTATTGAAAAAGCTGGTGAAATTGCCGGAATTGACTACAGTAAAAGCGACGAGAAAACCAAAACTTCTTTAAAAGTAATTGGAGATCATATTCGTGCGGTGGTACATATGATTACTGATGAAATACGCGCTTCTAATGTCGGAAGGGGTTACGTGTTGCGTCGGTTGATTCGTCGGGTGGTGCGTCATGGCAGATTGATTGGCATCGAAGGCGAATTTACCACCAAAGTTGCAGATACGGCGATCGCACTTTCTTCGGATGCATATCCCAGAGTCAGGGAGCGAGAAAACGCAATCAAAGCTGAATTACAACGAGAAGAATCTCAATTTCTCAAAACTTTGGAACGTGGTGAGAAATTACTTGAAGAAGTTATCGCTAAATTAAAGCAAGAAGGTAAAACCGTTATTAGCGGTGAAGATTCTTTTAAACTGTATGACACTTATGGCTTTCCTCAAGAATTAACTCAAGAAATCGCTGCCGAAGAAGGTTTTACGGTTGATGTTGACGGCTTTAATGCCGAAATGAAAAAGCAAATCGAACGCGCTAAAGCCGCACACGAAACCATCGATTTAACTGTCCAAGGCGAACTTGATAAATTAGCACAAAGCATCGAAGTTACCGATTTTATCGGCTATACCGAATCTATTGCAACTTCAATTGTTGAAGCAATATTAGTAGAAGGAATTTCCCAAGAAGCAGCAGAAGCCGGAACCGAAGTCCAAATAGTTCTCAACAAAACTCCGTTTTACGCAGAATCCGGGGGACAAATCGGCGATAGAGGCTACATTACCGGCGACGGAATAGTAGTGAGAATTGAAGACGTGAAAAAAGAATCCGACTTTTTTGTTCACTTCGGACGCATGGAACGCGGTACAATCCGAGTAGGAGATTCTGTCACTGCTCAAATCGACCGCGCTTGTCGTCGTCGGGCTCAAGCGAATCACACCGCAACTCACCTGTTACAAGCAGCGTTGAAAAAAATCGTAGATGAGAGCATATCTCAAGCAGGTTCTTTAGTTAATTTCGATAGATTGCGCTTCGACTTCAACTGTCCCCGCGCTATGACACCAGAAGAAGTACTTTCTGTTGAAGCACAAGTTAATAATTGGATAGCTGAAGCTCATGCTGCAAAAATAGAAGTTTTACCTTTAGCAGAAGCAAAAGCTAAGGGAGCAGTAGCAATGTTCGGCGAAAAATACGGTGAGGAAGTGCGAGTTATAGATTTCCAAGGCGTATCAATGGAACTCTGTGGGGGAACCCACGTAAGTAATACTGCGGAGATTGGAGTCTTTAAGATAATTTCTGAAGCCGGGATATCGTCAGGAGTGAGAAGGATTGAAGCCGTTTCGGGTCCCGCGATATTGGATTATCTCAACGTTAGGGATAATGTAGTCAAAGATTTAAGCGAAAGGTTCAAAGTTAAACCAGAAGAAATTCCCGATAGAATTACTACCTTGCAAACCGAACTGAAAAACGCTCAGAAAGAAGTTGAGAAGCTCAGCGGGCAATTAGCGATCGCCAAATCCGACAGTTTATTAGAAACCGTTGAATCCGTAGGTGAATATAAATATCTGGTTGCCAAAATGGAAGGAGTAGACGCAGAATCCTTAAAAACAGCAGCCGAAAGATTGCAGCAGAAAATCGGTAGTAATGCAGCAGTAGTTTTGGGTTCACCCTTAGATGGTGGAAAAGTCAGCTTAGTAGCAGCATTCGGTAAAGATATTAATCAAAAAGGAGTACAGGCAGGTAAATTTATTGGTGCCGTTGCCAAAATGTGCGGTGGTGGAGGTGGTGGAAGACCTAATTTAGCTCAAGCTGGGGGAAGAGATGCGAGTAAATTACCCGAAGCATTAGAGAAAGCCAAGGGGGATTTGAAAGTTAGTTTGGGTTGATAAACGCCCTCACTCTGGAAGAGTGGGGCTAATCGAACAAAGCCCACCTACGTGGGCTAAATCAAGATTGTGAATTGTAGGTTGGGTTAGACGCACAAATCATTTTGAACATCAACGTAGAGAATTGAATTCCGTCGTAACCCAACATTATAAAGTAGGATCAAATATGAAACAGTTTGTAGGTTGGGTTAGACGGAAAATAATATTGAACATCAACGTAGAGAATTGAATTCCGTCGTAACCCAACATCGCAATTTGTGGATAGCAAGAGCATATTAAATAAGTATTTGATGCAAGAAATAAATAAAATTCAATTAGAAGTAAAATCCGAATACTTTTATGAAATGATGGAATCTATTAAGAAGCGTCCGGGAATGTATTTAGGAAAATGCTCTATTAGCAATTTACGTTCATTCTTAGACGGATATATGCTAGCAAGACGATATTTAGGTTTACCCATAACTGAGCAAGAAACTGAATTTGATAAATTTAAAGAATGGATAGCAGAAATATTTGATATAAAATCTTATTACGGTTGGAACGATATTATTTTATTAAATTCCGTAGATGAAAGAGATGCTTTAAATAAGTTTTTTGATTTATTTGAACGGTTTAGGGATGGAGAAAGTGCTTCTAGGTAATCTGATTTGAATTCAAGTTATTTGTAGGTAACGAGAGCATATAAAGTGAGTAAAACAATATTTATTAGCTAAAATATCGCTGTTCAGTTAAGATACTTTAGAATTTAACTTCTTCTAATAAAACAGTTTATTATTGTGCCTAATCCAACCGATAACTAATCCAAAATTTAATAATTTAAAATTATCTACCCTTTGCTAAATCCGCATAAATGATAATCTCTATGCCCAAAAAAATCAAAAGTCCTAATTCGATCCAACAAATAATTTGAATAGTCCAATGAGGTTGGGGTACTAAAAGCCAGAACGCTATTAATCCAGCAATTCCTGAAAATACAAAGGTAATTTGGTCAATAATTAACTGCTCTATTTTGCGCCTTTTGCGTCGCTTATCATTCCTATGAGCAATTTCCCAACCGAAAATAGACTCGATATCATTATAACCAGTTTGTTCCTTAATTTTGTCAACCAAAGTTAAGCGAATATATCTACCAATAGCAGTAATTTTTTCATCATTCACAAGATAAGTCCAGCCGAGTATTAGACAAACCCAAGGGATAATAATAAGTGCATAATAATGAGCTTTATTGGAAACGGCAAAAGAGATCACACCGCCAAAAACGCCAAGCGTTACGTAAAGTAGATTGTCGCGGAAACCTATGCGTTGCGTTTGCTCATCCTTAAGTTTTTCGTATTCCTGAAGATAAATTTCTAATATTTTTTGTTTATCATCATTCATTGGTACCTCGCGTCAAATAAAAGAGAAATGTGTAAATAAATTCAAAATGAAAAAGCTAATGATATTTGTTTCTTGGTTCAAGGGGTTTGTCAAGTAAGAAATGTTTAGCATAGCCTGCGGCAACAGAAGCAGCATAGGGATGCCATTCACTATTTTTACTGGAGTCTGCAAAATCACAAATAGCTCTGATAACTAAATGTCTCACTTTATCAGAATTCTGCCAAGCAGCGGCACTAATGCCATAACCTTCCATTTCAAATGCCATTATTTTGCGATGGTTAGTAGCGATTTCATCACGCACTCTTGCATCAGAAATTACCTTTTCGCCAGAAGCAATAGCGTCATAAAAAATTTTGGGAGGAACTTGAGTTTTATCTGGTCTTGCTACTGGTATCGGCTCATTCCATTCAGGAATAGAAGTAACTCTACTCCATAACGTAGCATCAGCTCTATACATAATGGGTTCTGCCATTTTGCCATTAGCTGTTTCTTTTCCTCGCTCATAATAGTAAATATCTCTGGCAATAATTAAGTCACCTAATTGTTGATTTTGCCGTGCTGCTCCTGCTATACCGACCATGAGCATAGCCTGTGGTTGCCATTCACGAATCATATCTGATGCCATCAATGCTGCTTCAACGTTGGACATATCTGGTAATTGTGCAACCACGATTTCATAGAAAACACCATTTTGAAGTTCAATTCGATTGCGCCAGTATACACGCGAACCTTTACGTACTCTATGATTGTCTTTCATTTGAAAAGCTTCACACACAGCTTTTCTTTCAATTTCAATTGCTGTGATAATTGCAAAATCTATTAAAACTTCTGTAGACTCAGTGTTAATTTCTTTCTTATATTCACTATTTGATTGTGCCATTTGTACTTCTTCACTTTCTATCGTTGATTGTTTAACTTTTGCTTTCACTCCAAGCATATCAAGCCACTCTTCATTAGTAACAAAATTATCAAAAGCTTCTTCTGCTAGTGGATCGATCACTTTTTCAATAATGGAGCGTTTCTCGTATAGCTTTTTCTTAATGCTTTCTTCTATTGTGTTTCGCATCCAAAAACTATAAACTGTCAATTTATTTTCTTGTCCAATCCTATGTGCCCTATCTTCCGCTTGGTTCATTACAGCAGGGTTCCACCAATGATCGAAATGAATCACATAAGATGCTTCCGTTAGAGTTAATCCAACACCAACTGAGTTGAATGTACCAAGAAATACATAAATGTCTGCTTTACTTCTAAAATCACTTACAGCTTGATTTTTTTGCTGTTCAGACATTTTACCTTTATATGTAACAAAGCGAATTTTTTGATTTTTTAAAATTTTCTCTAACTTATTAATTCCTTCTTCTACATATTGAGAAAAAATTAAAACTTTTTTATTATTAGCAGTTATTATCTTAAGGTATTCGACTAAAAGCTGTGTTTTTGGGCTAGTTGGCTTACCATGAGCAAAATTACAAATTTGCTTGAGTTTGATAATTAGTGCAAAAATATGATTCCTAACGTTAGAATTATTTTCTGTTTGGATAGATGTTTCAAGCTGATTACGACCAGCATTTAATGCCAGTTCATACTCTTCTCTCTGAGCATTATTAAGTTCTAGCCAATCTTCTTGATAAATCTTGTCAGGCAATTCTTTTAGTACATCCCGTTTCAAACGTCGGAGAAAAAATGGGTCTATTTTATTTCTAACTTCCTCCGGTGAGTAATTAACTGCTCTTGCGAAAAGACCTGGATTAACAAATTCAAAAATAGATATAATATCTTCTATACTATTCTGTATAGGTGTACCAGTTAATGCCCAATGAAAATTAGGTTTAAGTTTACGAACAGCTTGCGATCTTTTAGAACTTCTATTTTTGACGTTTTGAGCTTCATCTATAATGATGCAACTAAACTTTCTTAAATCAGATTCTTTCAAAATTTGATTTGTTATATCATTTCTAAGAGTTTCATAAGTTATAATGTAAACATGAGCAGGAATTTTCCAATCAATCTGGCGCTGTTCGGGACTATCTCTAAGAACTGTAACTAATAGTTCTTTTGCCCAATAATACAAATGTCCATCCCACCCTTCTGGTTTACCAGTTTCTTGGCTTAAATAAGCACTACCAACAACTGGTGAAGGACAAATTATCAGCGCACAACGAATCTTTCCTTGCCTAAAAAGAATTCTTAATGCATTTACTGTTTGAACCGTTTTCCCGGTTCCCATTTCGTCAGCAAGCAAAGCAGAAGTATTTTGAACTAAAAAATTAATGCCATCTACCTGATAACTACGTAATGGCTTATAAAAATCAATATCAGCAAAGTCAAAAGTCAAAGGAGGGCAAAGTGATGGATAAAGTAAATTCCATTCATCCATATCAGCAACATTAGAGGATGCCTTACGTATTTTCGGAACTGATTCTAATCTATCTGCATGAATTTTACGTTGTCGATTAAAAACTTTACCATGTATATCTATTTCTTCAAATATTTTAAGTAAATTGTCAGATATATTTGGTGTTTGTAGAATAAATGAATCTATATCATCTGAGATTTCTGGGAAATCTATCGATAACACTGAAGAATAGTCATTTGTATTTATTAAGTTAAAATGCCAACTCTCAAAAGGTTGGTATACATCAAGTCCATATAATGGTTCATTAAGTTCAAATATTTCGGGAAAAATAAACAATAAATTATCTGAAATTATTACTTTTGATATATTAGAGCAAATATTATTTGATATGGATGCCGATGAGAACTTAAAGTTTGTTGCATAAACATTTAGAGGATCTATTTTTATTTGAGGTATTAGAGTAAATTTTGAAAATATCTTAATTGTTTTTTTGGCAAGCCAGGGCAATATCATTACATTATTAACCTTTACATAAATCTATTCTTCAAGTTGGTTGCAAGCTTTTTCAATACGTTTAAACGGTTCAAGTAGGTCTTTAGACATATGTATTATTGCTAATTTATTTTGGATAGAAGTTAATTCCGATTCTTGGATATTTTGTGATGCAGTAATACGTAAGTCCTCAAATTTTAGAGAATTTTTTATCTCTTGATTAATATACTGTTCTTTTCTATATTCTATATTTTCTTTCTTTGAAATTCTGATGACAGGAATTTCTCGCTTACTATTAGCTTCCAAAAAAATCTCATCATCCACTAATACAAAACTTGGTTTTTCTTCCAAAGCATCAAGTAACGGAACAGCTATAAGTTCCACCAGAATATAATCATATAAAATCTCCCCATAAAGCGTTCTCTGAATTTTTGTAGGACGAACTGAATCCGTTACACGAAATTCTAGTGGTTTTGTCTCTCTATCAGTAACTAATACTGCTCCTCGAAATGCGTCATTCTCAAATTGATATTTAGAGACAAAGGCTATTTTTAGATCTTCCATGCTGAAGTAAGATGCTAATTGCGATATTTGAACAATATATTTTCACATCTTATTGTATCATAAAATACACATTTATTAAGTGTACTACAGTTTATAAGTGAAATTAATTATTGTAAGTTGAACATCAAAAGTTGTGATGTTAATCTATAATATTTTATGAAAATTAATGACAAGCTTGGAGAATTACTTGCTTAATTTACTAATAATCAACCAACGCTGCTTTAATATAAGATGATTCATCGGCATCAATTTAGTACAAAACCTTCTACCTTCATGACTGAACTACTTCGCCAAGTACTTGCAGAAATCGAAAAACTTCCAGCAGAACAACAAGATGCTATTGCAACTCGTCTTCTTGTGGAACTAAAAGATGAGCAAGCTTGGGAAAAGCGCTTTGCAGCAACTACTAACGATCAATGGGATAAATTAGCAAAAATGGTAAGACAGGAAATCAAAAACAGACAATATAGCTACTAGTACTTTGATACTATATATTTATGATTCTCAGTTATAATAGTATTAGCAAATAGTACGAGGTATGCTGGGTCTAAGTATGAATAATCCTATAGACGTGGCTCGCTACTTTATTATCAAAGCCTACGAGGACGGGATAGAAGCTGAAATGACGAACATGAAGGTTCAGAAGCTTTTATATTACGCCCAAAGTTTGCATTTAGCGCTGTACGATGAGCCATTGTTTGATGATGAAATCCAAGCATGGCGGTATGGTCCGGTATGTCCGCCTGCTTATCGATTTTACAGTGAATTTGAAGCTAAACAATTACCTATCCCAGACAAAGAAGAATCTTTAAGAGCAATACCTGAAGAAAAAAAATCATTACTAGAGGAAGTTTGGGAATATTTTGGTGGGTATCATGCTTATAGCTTGAGTGGCATGACTCACGGAGAGTTTCCTTGGAAGAAAGCTCGTAAAGGTTTAGCACCTCAAGCACGTTCAACTGAACCAATCCTTCTTGAAGATATGAAAGCATTGGGTAATAAAAAACTTGATTTGATAGAACGTGAACACCCTGCCTATGAACCCGTGGTGACTAAAATTTTGCAGGATGCTTTAACGGAAGAACCTTCAACTCGTGTCGGTAAAGGAGAAGTGCGTGACTGGCTTAAATCCCTTCTCGATTGAGAAAACAGATCATTTCAAGCGCACATTCAAAAAGCTTGCAAAAGTTTACGGAAATGATTTTCTTGATATTGTTGCTGAAGTCTTAGAAAACTTGATTGAGGAGCAGTATCCTATAAATTCTCGTCAAGAACCTTTACCTAAAAAAATTCAGTTACCGGAAGGTTGTACATTTCATAAATTGGAATTTAAGTATGGAAAAGGTGCTTCCGGACAAATAAGATTGATGTATTTAGTTGATGATATAGACTGCATTATTCGGCTTATGTGGATTTACAGCCACGAACAGTTTGCCAAACGTCCTAGCGATAAAGAATTGAGAAATGTTATTAAAGATATCTTAGAAATTTAAAACAAAAAGAAGGGATGTTCATCACAACCCTTTCCTAAAAATAAAATATTTACGATCAACCCAAAATATTGATATTGGGTTAATTAAAAAATTACTTATTCAAAATAGCAGGCTTTAATTTTTCAACTTCTCCCATTGCTGCTTTTGCGTCGTCAGCAGAAACTCCAGAGCTAGTCATCGCATCAGTTAAATGCTTAGCAATTGCATCAAAATGTGGCTGCTGTAAACCCATTCCTGTATGTGTTTTGTCCATGCTACGACCTTTATAGTCTTTGGGACCACCGAGGATTAGAGAAAAGAAACCAATTTGATGGTCCCGCTGCTTTTGCATATCAGTATTAGCAAAAAAACCGCTGACGGTACCGTCTGCCATGATACGTTTGTGAAAATCATCGACGACTTTTTCAATGGTAGGTTGTCCGCCAATTTTTTCGTATAGTGTACTCATGTTCTGTTCCTTTGAAGCGAATATGTACAGTGTTGAAGTACTAAACTAAAGCTCAACTTAGTAATACTAGAATTCCCACTGCATGACTAAAGTTTTAATGACATTAATCACTAACTTTAGATGCTATTGATCGGTCGGAGTTTCCAATCGCTAAGTTTAAGATTAGTAGTTTTAACTAGCTTTTAGTTTTCGATTACTGCATCTTTTGAGGTTTCGCAGTATCGTATTCCCAGATAATTCTCAAGGACTTTTCTTTGCAAAATTCTTGAGTTTTTATCCTGACCTAATTACCCTATCGCATCATCACAATATTGACGACAGTAACGCATCGTATTCATTTTATCTGAATACTGATATAGGATATCTTAAGCTTTGACAAATAAGTAATTTTTTATATTTTTTATATTTAAATAACAACGCAAATTCATCATTCTACAAACTTTGCTAACCTCCGCGCATACCTCCGCGTGACTTTGCGTTAAAAAAAGAATGTCGCAGGGCAAACCTTTCCTTAAAATATCGATGTTGCCTTATAGCGTTTATCAATTAACTGAGGTATAGCGATTAACCTTTTATCTCCCCTCTCCTTGATAAGGAGAGGGGTTGGGGAGCCACTGCGTTGGGCGGGTTTCCCGACTTGAAGCAAGTGGCGTGGTGAGGTTTTGAGGCTACAAAAAACTACAAAAAGCAAAAAAAGGACTGCTCATCACAATCCTTTCTCAAAAAGCATAAGTCTTAAATTGAAGCGATTAAAATAGTCGGAAAGTAAACGGATATCGAAACGGCTCATCCGAATTGCCAATCAAGCAGTGCAATAATGCTGCAATCGTCAATCCCCAATGTACTAAAAATCCAAAAGCAACTACGGGGAAAAATAAGATTCCACCAAGCCCAAAAGTAAGGAAAGATAAAATCGCGATTGGTACTCCAATTACAGTTGCCCAAAACCAAACATTAAAGTGAAAATTAATCGATTCTTTGGCATTAGCTTTGACAACTGGATCGTCGGAAGTAAAATAAATGGCAATTGGTACGCCGATAGAAAATAATGTTGTACTAAAGAAAATCGCCCCATGACACAAACTCGATAGCAATTTACGCTTATCTGAATTAAATGTAACTTCCTGCATCTGTTGGGTTCCTTAACTTGTTTTCTTAATTAAATTGTAACGATTTTGTTCTCAGACTAGTATTGAAGTTTACCGTAAATGGACAATCTAACCCGATTTCCTTGATTTAACTAGGCTTTTAAGAGCTATTTAACAAGGATTCATGAGGTTTACCGAACCCTCGGCTAGTTAAAACCACTAATAAACAGCGGCATCAGCATAGGGGCACGTCCTAATTAGTTCAATAATGTTGCATACTGATATTGGCTTAGTAATTCTAGGCATATATATTTATAAGAAACCATCAGGTAATTATTTTGAACGCTAATACAGACACAACTTTAAATAATCTTATAGAAATTGCCAGTCAATTTAAAACATCAGGCAAGGTTATCAAAGTAGAAGAATTTGGAAGCGGTAACATCAATGGTACTTTTATTGTTACCTTGGATTCCGTAGAAGAAAAGCATTTTATTTTACAAAGTATCAATCAAAATGTATTTCATAAACCTGAATTGGTAATGCGAAATATAAGTACCTTTACCAATCACGTGCGTCAACGTTTACAAGATTCTCCAGTTACTTCAAATCGCCGTTGGGAAGTACCAAAAGTATTGCTAACTCAAAATAATCAAGACCATTTTATTGATAGCGAAAATTCATTTTGGCGAGCAATTAATTTTATCGATCGCGCTCAAACTTTTGATACCATTACAGATAACAAACACGCGGGTGAAGTTGGTTATGCTCTGGGAATGTTTCATAATCTCATCAGCGATTTACCTGTAGAAAAATTAGCCGATACTCTACCGGGATTTCACGTTACACCAATTTATTTAAAACAATACGAAAATGTTTTGATGCAGAATAATGCATCTGCTAAATCTCCCGAAGTTGAATACTGTTTGAAATTTATAAATAAACGTAAAAGTTCGGCTAGCGTCTTAGAAAATGCTCAAATGCAGGAACGTTTGCGTCTGCGCCCCATCCACGGCGACCCAAAGGTAAATAACGTTATGATTGATACTCTTAATGGACAAGCCATCAGTATTATTGACTTGGATACTGTTAAGCCGGGATTGGTACATTACGATGTTGGCGATTGTTTGCGCTCTGGGTGCAATCCTTTAGGTGAAGAAACCGAGGATTGGCAAACGGTAGTTTTCAATACTGATATTTGTGAGTCACTTTTAGGTGGTTATCTTTCTGTAGCAAAGCATTTTCTCACCGAAAGCGACTATATATATATGTATGATGCAATTCGTTTGATTGCTTTTGAATTAGGATTACGATTTTTTACCGATTACTTAGCGGGTAACGTTTATTTTAAAGTGAAATATCCAAAGCATAATCTTGCTAGGGCTTTGGTACAGTTTAAGCTTACCGAAAGTATTGAAATGCAAGAAAGTGCGATTCGGAAAATGATATCAACCTTTAGTAATAGAAATTGAATTCAATGAAAAAACAGACTTTTTCCCTACAGCCATTTCAACCAACGAAAACCGATTTGCAAATTACAGGTGAAATTACCAGAGATAATAATATATTAACTGTTCACTATAGGCTCAAAGGCGATTTAGAAAAAATTGAAATACCAGCAGTAGAAAAACTTCCAATCCGTAAAAATGAATTATGGGAAACAACCTGCTTTGAGTTTTTTGTCGGAATAAACGATGCTCCTTTTTATTGGGAATTCAACCTTTCGCCAAGTGGAGATTGGAATATATATTATTTTGAGAAATACCGACAGCCAATGCAGTTAGAAGATAGATTTGAATCGCTTCCATTTAATATTCTGCGCGATTCTAATGCTTTGTATTTAGGAGTAGAATTGAATCTTGATTGCTTAGTTTCTATAATCGAAAATCTTGATGTTTCGATTACTACTGTGATTAAAAGCAAAGAAGGTGATATTAGTTACTGGGCATTAAAACATTGTGGGGAAGAAGCAGATTTTCATCTCCGAGATAGTTTTGTATTTGCTCTCTAATAACTAACATCCTGCACCAATACCAGAAACCCGGTTTCGTCACTTTACAACGAGATAATGGCGGCTTTTACCAATAGAAACCGGGTTTCTTTGAAGTTGTTGCTAATGGTGCAAGAAGTTAGTAATATCAAGTCCGGATAATTAGTTACTATATAACCCGATTGAAAAGATAGCGGTTATTATTTTGAGACGAGTTACTCACTACTCACTACTCACTACTCACTACTCATTACTCATTACTCACTACTCATTACTCATTACTCGCTACTCACTACTCATTACTCACTACTCGCTACTCGCTACTCGCTACTCACTACTCACTACTCGCTACTCGCTACTCAACCCCCACAGATATCATAACTGTTTAACCGGACATGATATAACAATCAACTACCAAACATTCTCTCGATATCATCCCCTACCGAAGCACCATGACGGGAATTTACCCGTAAGGATGTTTGATTTGGAGACAAGTTGTAAGTTAAAGGTTGAGTTTGAAATAAATTTTCTTTTCCTTCTTCTACCAAATTTTCATCTTTGTTTTTTTCCATTACAGCTTTTAATGCAGCAACTCTTTCTTCGATAGTGGGATGATTTTGATCAAATTTAACTCCCGTAGTGCGATTCAGTACCGACATTGCACGCAAGCATCCTTGTTTATCAAAACCTGCTTTCACAGAAGCAAGATAAGCAATTTTATCGGCTTCAAATTCATCTTTTCTATTTTGTTTAACAATATTTTCTTCTAATTCTGCCGTCTTTTCTTCTACAATTTCATTAATACGTCTTTGCTGTTTCCTAAATCTTCTGTTGCTTCGATTATCTAAAACACCACCAACAACAATACCAATAGTACCTCCAATCACCCGTCTAACAACAAAATCACCCACTGCTGCAACTGGGGATGTTTTTCTTTTTCTATTTAATACTTTATTTATTGCTTCTTCTCTAATTTGAGTAATGAATTCTGCTTTCTCTACATTGGTAATAACCTGATGACGTTGCTTATGATGCGCCATTTCGTGACTAATCATGCAGGCTAAAGCAGAAGCATCACCACCTAATTGTTCCAAAGCACCATTATAAATAGGTATCAAATTAGAATTTTTTCCAAAGGCTTGAGTATCATATTTAGCAGTCCTAACAACTTGCCAAGGACGGGTATCGTATTCATTAGCACGCGCTAATCGATCTACTATACGGTAAAGCGCGTAGAAATCTGGAGGTAATTGAGTTTTTGCGTTTTGGTAAATAGAGTTACTTCCTGAAGATGCTTCTGCTTTGATGGTAAAGTTAGTAGAAAAGGCTAAACATAGGCAAGTTAGAGTAGCTGGTAACTTAGTTTTCAATATACTCATTTACACTGTTTGAATTTTAAATCGACGTTACCTTTATAGCTTCATTCTATTGAAATAATCTCAGTATTTGTGTGCGTGTAATTACTTAAGTAATAGAATCTGAAATTTTTTGATATTAATGTAGAGACGTTACACTGTAACGTCTCCCCGTATTTTGGTTTGTATTGAAGATTTAAAAAAAGTAAAATTCTTCGTAAACTCAACAGACAATCCCGATGCCCAAACTGCCCCCAAAAGACTACATTCAAACCGTTCCCTTTCCTACCGAAATTAATTTACAACCCATCGGAAAAGTGCGATCGCCATACAAGGAAAGACATGGAACCCCCAGGCAGTCGCAACTCCAAGCGGCACCGTCATCCTATCAACCGGCACAAGCGCAAATTGAACTTTTCGACAGCATACCCCCAGAAGCACTCAAAGACATGGAAGGTTTCGAGCGGATTTGGGTAATTGCGTGGTTGCACTTAAATAAACATTGGAATCCTACCGTTATTATTCCACGCGGCCCGCGCATTCGCCGAGGAACTTTAGCAACTCGCGCCCCCCATCGCCCCAATCCCATCGGGCTTAGCGCACCTAAATTAATCAAAATAGAAGGTTTGGTTTTGCATTTAGAAGGAATTGATTTACTGGATAACACGCCAGTATTAGATATAAAACCTTATGTAAATTATTGCGATGCTTTCCCCGATGCCAAATGTGGTTATGTTGATGAAGTTGAAAAAGCTTCCCAGCATGAAATAGATGTATTTGGCAACGGATAATTGTGGTAGCGGATGTTGGTGAGAGATATTTTTGGGTTTCGGAATTTATTTTTTTACAATTACCCAAAATAAAAAAACTCTGCGTGACTCTGCGCTTACCTTTGCTTTCCGAGGCTGAAAAAATATTTCTCCAAATAAATTAGCAATATAATTGACTTGTTTCTTCTTCCCTGCAAAGGGATAATTACTCCATCGAAATTGATTCACGGGTAGAAACGATGGAGTACGATTTTCCTCAGCTAGCTCAACTGTACAAAAACACTCTCCTCAACGATGTACTGCCATTTTGGGAAAGATATTCCGTAGATTGGGAAAAAGGCGGTTATTTTACTTGCTTGGATCGAACTGGTAAAGTATTCGATACCGACAAGTTTATTTGGTTGCAGAATCGTCAGGTGTGGCTGTTTTCCATGCTTTACAACCAGTTGGAGAAGCGGGAAGATTGGTTAAAAATCGCTGCAAATGGTGCGAATTTCCTTGCCGAAAATGGTAGGGATGATGAGGGAAACTGGTATTTCTCCCTTACCCGCGAAGGTAAACCATTAATACAACCTTATAATATATTTTCCGATTGTTTCGCGGCAATGGCATTTAGTCAATACGCTCTGGCTTCCGGTGAAGAATCGGCGAAAGAAATTGCAAGAGAGGCTTATAATAACGTTTTACGTCGCCAGGAAAATCCCAAAGGTAAATATAATAAATCCTACCCCGGTACTCGTGCAATGAAATCTTTAGCAGTACCGATGATTTTAGCTAACTTATCTTTGGAAATGGCTTGGTTGTTAGAAGACGATACGCTACAACAAGTTTTAGATAAAACGGTAGAAGAAGTAATGGGTGATTTCCTCGACAAAGAGCGGGGATTAATGTTTGAAAATGTTGCTCCCGATGCATCTCATATTGATTGTTTTGAAGGAAGATTAATTAACCCCGGACACGGTATAGAAGCGATGTGGTTTATGATGGATATTGCTCAACGTCGCGGGAATAAAGAATTAATAAATCGAGCGGTTGATGTAACTTTGAATATTCTTAATTACTCGTGGGATAAAAAACACGGTGGCTTATATTATTTTATGGATGCAGATGGAAAACCACCGCAACAATTAGAATGGGATCAAAAATTGTGGTGGGTGCATTTGGAATCTTTGGTAGCTTTAGCAATGGGTTATCGTTTGACGGGAAGAAAGGAATGTTGGGAATGGTATAAGAAAATGCACGATTATGCTTGGGCACATTTTTCTGATACAGAATATGGCGAATGGTTTGGTTATTTAAATCGTCGCGGTGAGGTGTTGTTGAATTTGAAAGGTGGTAAATGGAAAGGTTGTTTTCATGTACCGAGGGCGATGTATATGTGTTGGTTGCAGTTTGAGAAATTGGGTAATGGGTAATTGGTAATGGGTAATTGGTAATGGGTAATGGGTGATTGGTTAAATAACCGCAGAGGGCGCAGAGGGCGCTGAGGAAGAGGGGAGAGGAGAGTTTTTTATTTTTGATGGGTAATCTAATAAAGCACCTTAGCTAAAAATAAAAGACAGTTCACAATATGACTCTTGAAACTTTAATAATTTATGTATGGCTTATAACAACAGCAGCTTTTGTTATTTGGCGTATGATTACCAACCCCATAAAACAAATACATGGATGCTCAAGGTGAATTTAATTATTTAAATAAGCAAATTTTTCTCTCAAATCAATTAGTCACTATTCCTGAATTTGAAGGTGCTTCCTTGGAATTAAATCAAATACTCGGCGGTTGAAACCGCTACTACAAAAGCAAAATCCACCTCCGTGGATTATTAACATTCAAACCCACGGAGGTGGGTTTCGTTTCTGTAGCCCCAGACTTCTAGTCTGAGGGCTAAAATTAACAATTGATAACTGTTCACTGCTCACTGCTCACCGTTTAAGACTCTCTCCCCGAAGCCCAAGTATCCCTCCATTTAACGGTACCTTCACTGGCAATTACCCAACGACGAGCTAACAAATTTTCCCGTAACGGAGAAATCCCTTCCCGCAAGATTGCATATTTATAAGTAATTAGTTTCCCAGCACTTTCATTAAAGGGAATTTCGGCAAACCAAGTATTAGAATTAATGTACTCTAAAGGATATGCTTTCTTAATATCCCAATTACCCAATTCCGGACAATCACCAATTACCACAATCCTTTCACCAGGATTTGTTTCTACTCCATTTAATTGCGCCCTAATTATTGTTTGCGCTTTCAATCTTTCCCCTACATGACTAATAACTATTGCTTCTTTTTCACCCAATTCTAAATTATAAATTTTCCCATCTTTGACTTCAAATTTACGTCCCGTCAACACGCAAGTATGCTCTCTATCCGGTAACTCGGTATCAACTTCTTTTATAGTTAGAGGATAACCTCTATTCAAGGCTACAAAGCAGCGAGAGCCATTATAGCGGCGCACGTAACAGAAAACATCTGGTGTAATATATTTCTCCCACTGGCTACCCATCGATATCGCTGGATTCAAACGACGCAAACCGGAAAGTTTCCGTACATCCCAGTAAATAGCGGTTTCGGTATCCCATTTATCCATCATCGGACGGTTATAGGGGTCATTATTTCCGTAGATGTTATCATCGGCATTGGTATCGTTATGCAGATATTGTTCGGTACCGTAAAACAAGCAGGGAATTCCCCGAGTTGTCATTAAAAAATCAATTGCCAAGCGTAAATTATCCACATCTGGGTTAAGTGTGAGAAAGCGATGCATATCATGGTTATCGATAAAAGTTATCAATTCCGTTGCACCGTTATAGCGGCTATCTTGCTTTAAAACATCATTTACCAAATAAAACCCAGCTTCATCATTGGTTGCTAAAGCTTGACGCAGTGCCATGCACAATCCAAAATCTAGGATAGTCATCCCAGAATGATTGGCGAATTCTACAGAGCGATTGTCATCTGCACGACTGTAAATCCATTCCCCAAAGATAAATACATCCGGTTTGTGGTTGTACATTTCGCTGTTAAACTCTTGCCAAAACCAAATCGGCATATGTTTAACTGTATCTACCCTTAAAGCATCAACTCCTCGATCCAACCACTGCTTAATAGCCGACTTAATATAACTTCTATACTGAATATTATTCTCATTAAAAGTTGCTAAACCCGCCAATTCACAGTTTTGTACCTGCCATTCATTTTCCCAATCGCTAACTTCACCATAATGATG
>ERZ1740052.163-NODE-163-length-22971-cov-7.777055_pt1 | contig 22971 bp, 24 predicted proteins | sample MGYA00581750_ERZ1740052 | MGnify/ENA primary metagenome ERZ1740052 (study PRJEB43018, sample SAMN04849743) | marine metagenome | isolation source: floating plastic debris | place: Pacific Ocean | collected 2008-08-30 | study: EMG produced TPA metagenomics assembly...
ATAATCCCCATAACAAACTAGTAGATGTTTCCTACGCTGCTGCTTGGGAATTAGGTCGATTGTTAACCTTGCAAAGCAAACAAGTTTCTGTTGAGTTATTTAAATGGAAACGGCATCACGTGCAACAACTTAAACAGCGAGAACAGCAACTTCTTCACCTACCACTCCAACCTGTTTTAACAGATGCAACTCAAACTACAAGCGCTACAACTGTTGATAATTGGTTCCGAGATTTAAGTTTACTAAAATGGATTCCTTTTGACTATCTAGTACCAGATGAAACTATGTTGCCTGTAGAGTCAATTCGCTTTTTTCAAGTTGATTCTCAGTGGGTTGACTGCTTACTTGATGGTGCTTTTAGTATTGGCAGAGTAACAAACTTAGACCATAAACAAGATCGACAACTAAACCACATTCAACCCCAATCTTCCGATAATCTTAGTGGCTTCTTAATGCGTTCAGATGTAGTATTTGGTTGGTCTCACTTAGAAGTAGACTGTGATGAAAGTTCAGAACTACTAAGAATGGAGCGTCTTTCTTCTCACGTTTTGCTATGTTTATTTTCGGGCACCCCAACTAAAATCAATATTCACCTACGTCCTGAAAAGCTTCATTTTGGAGTAGAAGAAATTGCTGTAGGGCAATATCAAAAAAGAGGAAGAGACGTTCAAGGTAATATCAACGATTCAGCTGTAACTATTCCTTGGAAAGGTGAAGTTAAAGCTAGAACAATTAACTTGTCTCAACTTGCTAAAGACTTAGGAAATATTTCTTCATCTGCTCAATTTGCACTCCAAATGATTGAAGGGGTTCCCAAAGTTAGTTTTACTGTAGCATTGCACAGCTAATTGCCAAAATTATAAATTATCAAAACCTAATAATAGCTATTTTTACTTGAAATAGGATAAGGCTTTTCATATACAAATACAAAAAAATACATTAACATTGCAACGTTTTTGAGGAAGTTATTTTTTTGTAATTAAAACAACATAATCTGGGCACAAAATTATATAATCCCAGTATTGATTCACCACTACCATCATGAGCCCCAAAATAATTGCAATATTCAACATAGCAGGTGGGGTAGCTAAATCCACCATCGCCCACAACCTCAGCTACCACCTAGCTTCATATTCTAAAGTTCTTACCATAGACATGGATCAACAAGGGAGTCTAACACGATTCATGGGAGTCAATCCCCAAAGTCTAGAACCAGAAGAAACTGTATACAACACCGTTGCTACCAGCCCCTCAGAAGCACCTCCACTACCCATCTGGCAAGAATCAATATACGGTGTAGACCTCGTTCCGGGTAATATGACTTTATCTTCCCTCGATGAAAAAATTAAAGATTCTGGACTTGATTACCATGCAATTCGCCTCAGAAACGCGATTAATAACTTAGAGGAAGAGTACGAATACATCATCATAGATTGCCCTCCCAACAAAGGCATCCACTCCATGCTAGCTTTATTCGCTGCAACACACGTGCTAGTACCAATTCAATGTCATGTCAAATCATATAGTGGCGCAGTAGAAATTACCAAAACTCTCAAAGAAGTAATGAAGTCCGGCCATAGAATCAAAATAGCAGGATTCATCCCCAGCATTTATTCTAAAGGTACTCGCCTCGAATCAAGTTTTCTCGCAAAACTCAAAGACGACACTCAAGGCACCATCCACGTCACTTCCCCAATCCCCCGCGCTGTAGCAATTCCCGAATCCCAATCAATGGGTAAACCTTTAGCGCTACACAAACCAAATCATGGAGTAGTAGGAGTCCTCGAAGAAATCAGTTCTTACGTTGCGGGATTAAACTGAGCTATGTCTAAAAAAAAAGAAGATTTTACCAGCGGAATCAGCCTCAAAGATAGCCTTCTTGACTTCAAAGAAACGGAAGAGCTTATTGCTACCCAAAGTGAAATTGTTAACATATCACTCGATAACGTAGTTCTGCCACCACAGCAAGCCCGCAGGTATTTTGATGAAATCAAACTAAAAACCCTCGCAGATAACATCAAAAAAGTAGGTTTACTACAATTCCCCATCATCCGCAAACGTATTGACGGTAAATTTGACCTTATAGCAGGGGAGCGGCGAGTTAGAGCCGGAAAAATAGCCGAACTCAACACAATAACCTGCCGCATTATCGAATGTGATGATAAAACTGCTAAAGAAATCCAGTTAGTAGAAAACCTCAAGCGAGAAGACTTAAATGCATGGGAAGAAACTCGTGCTATCATGGACTTGCTTTGTACCGAATTAGACATCGAAGAGAGGGAAGTCAAACAACTCCTCAACCGCATGAATAACGAGCAATCCGGCAGAGCAAACAAGGAAGCAAGAATTCAAAACGAAGAAGAAAATAAGCATAACGTTATGCTTACTGAGCGAATTAATACTATAAAAGTACTGTTTGAAAATATGGGGTTAATGACTTGGGAAAGCTATACCAAAAACAGGCTGCCCCTACTCAATCTCCATGAAGAAGTGACAGAGAATCTTGCAACGGGGAAAATTGAATATACCAAAGCTAAGGTGATCAATAAAATCAAAGATGATGTCACAAGGCTGCAAATTCTTAACAAAGCAGTTGAAGAACAATTATCACTTGAACAAATTAAAGCAATTATTCCTAAGCCAGCGGTTAAAACGGACGAATCTGAATTTAAGCAATTGAAGATAAGAGTTGCGGATATCAGTAAGAAGATTAATGCAAAACTGTGGAAAGATACGGATAGGGCATTAGAAATAGATTCGCTTGTATCGCAATTGGAAAAGTTGTTAGAAGATAGCAAAAATCCGGAAGAAGAATGAATTAATCTTCATATCGAATATTGCAAATAGCGTTTCCGTTAATTCGGAAGCGTTTTTTTTTATTCATAAAAAAGTAATTAATCAAGAATTGGAATAAAAAATGTTATTTAAAAAGAGCGAAAATCAGGAATTAATTATTGCGCTATGAGCAACATATTAAAAGTCAGACAGTTACCTCGCTCTTTTGTCGTCAACAATATGATGATCAACGGACGATTAGGTGGTAATCCCGAACGTAAAGAATTTGAATCGGGAACTGTCAAATACAAGTGTTCCGCAGCATTTGGAAGAGATAAGCAAGGGGAAACAATGTGGATTGCTTGCGAAGCATGGGGGAACATGAGCGCTTATGGAGAAAAGGGAGTTGGTTCTATAATTGGACGCTATGTTGCAAAAGGTCAAATGATGGAAGCTGCTGGACAACTTCAGATACAAAACTGGAACGACCGCAACACTGGAGAACGTCGCGCAGCAGCAGTATTGAAAGTCATCAATGTCAGGTTGATTGAATCCAAAGCTAAGCAAGAACAAACTCCCATCAATCAGCAAACAGTAAGTCAAATCAAGGAGAAATTCTAATCATGGCTCAAATATCATTATCAATATCAATCTTAAAGAAACAATTTTCCACAAGCAACGATACTAATTCTCATGTATCGGGAGTAGCTGAGTTTTACCAATATGATAATCAAGAAAAGGATTTTGTAGCAAAACCAATAGAATTCCGTGCAAGTGGATTATCCGCATCAACATTAGCAGCACTACCTGAATTAACATTCGGTACGGCAGTTGGCAATCTAGAAGTTGAAACCCGTAATCTAAATAGAATTCCCGTTATTAGTATTAGTGCATTTGTGCCTACCGACTTAGATTATCTGCTTCGTATATCTGGTGCAGAAATTGAAGAAGAAGACGAATACCCAGTAATAGAGGAAGCACCTCAAAGCGGAGTAGTTCTTCACGATGTAGAAGAGAATGAAGAATCAGAAGAAGTTCCGCCATTCTAAAAAAACTTCGCACAAATAAATTGACTTGACTTGAACCTGCTTACAAGAGCAGGTTCTTTCTTTCAGAAAAAGACCTACGGAAAGTTACCACTAATTGACTCCTTATTAAAGATACTTCCCCTAAAAAAGCTTCGCTTAAAAAAAGTGAATCACAATAAATTTGGAGTCTATTATGTTAACCTCTACCAAAAATAAAATCGCTGTAGCTGCATTATTAGTTGTTAATTTCGCTATGGGTAGTGGAGTTGTTGCTTCATTATCGTTAGAAGGCAAAGCTACCACTAACTGCACTGCTGCTGGCAACTGTAACCACGGCAGACCTTACTAAGAGTAACAAATGCTGCCTTAACGGTGGCATTTAAATTTTTTCTTAAAAGCTACAAAACGTCCCGAAAATCCGTACCTCAATCTCTGCAAACTATCCAATCTTTAATAAAAAGCTTCGCTTAAAAAAAAGTGAAATTTAAAATCCAAATTGGAGATAATTATGTTTGATTTGAACGTAAATGGCACCGTTGTTGTTGGTAACGTTAAAACCTTCGTAATTGGTAGTCGTAAAGTTCACGAGCTTTCTATTGCTATTAAATACAATTCCAAAGGCAATGAAGTTACTGAGTGGATTCCAGCTAAATACTGGACTAAAGCTGATTCAAAACTAACAATTCCAAAAGGAACCACCTTAACAATATCCGGTGATTTGAGAACCAACACTTGGAAAAGAAAAGATGGTACCACAGCAAAAGAAGTTTACGTCTCAATCCAAAAGCTAACCGTTATCAAATGGGGTAGAAGCGAAGAACCTAAACGCGAAGAACCTAAACTACAAATACTAAATCAATACGGTGAAACACTCACTGCAATCTAAATAAACAAAAGGCTTATTCCCAAGAGAATGAGCCTTTTGCTTTTCTCCTCAAATACCGAAATAACCTACGGAAAGTAATCGCTGATTGACTCCTTATCAAAGATACTCCTCCTAAAAAAGCTTCGCTTAAAAAAGGTGAAATCTAATTGGAGTCAAGTCAAATGAACGCTTCAGCTACATTCGCTGCTATTGCTATCACCACTATCGCTACTATTACAAACGCTGGTGAATCTTGCGGAACAATCGGTAATCCTTGCAAGAAACTTGCTGAAGGAAAACCCGCTTGTGAAATGCTAAATGGTGAATGGAACGAAAAGAGAAATTGCTGCAATATTAGCAAAAATTAAACAGAGTTAGCCCCTCCTTGGGGCAACTTTATTTTTTCTTTGAAGAACCTTCGGAAATTCATCCAACAATCTGGGCTTGACGTGCAAATCCGGTCATTTTATCCACCCCTCTAACAAAGGTTTCGTTCATTGCATAACAATCTGCCAATCTATAGTCTAGGTCATGCTTATCGATAAATTCGGGAACTTCTACTCCCCCATCCCAAACTATTTCTATTCCTTCTTTATCAAAGTAATTTTCCAGGTAAGGTTTTACTAGATAAGCAGTACCACCACATAAAAGGACTTCATCACATTCATCCAAACTATCCGAGATAAACCTTACTAAAGCACGGGAGTACTCATCAAACAATACTCCCATCACTTCATCAAACATCTTGGCATCAGCATTCTTATCTTTACGTTCGCTTTTTCTTGATAAAGCAATCAAAGCATCTTTATCACCGTGCTGATAAGCATCAACCAAGGCTTTAACTATTTTAGGTGTAGCAGAAGCAGATAATCCAACCGCACTACGATCAATAAAACGAGATATCATCCAATTCATACCCAAATCGGATGTCGGGCTAACAACTGGTACCCCATTCTCAAAGGCTAAAGCGCTTGCATTGCGGTAGCCTACCATAGCCATAACCACATTCCGCTTAGACCATTTATCCTTGCCCAAATCCTTAATTCGATAACCAAGCACGCCAGAACCTTCAACCGCTGTTTTAAACCCAGCAAGCTGTACTTTAAAATTACCGTGGGATGATTGAATACCACCCCTACAAGCTAACGTCATCTCCTTACTTAATTTATCTCCATCGCTTATCTCGCCAGATGGCAGCAAGCACATTATGTATACCTTGGCTTCAGTTAAATTGTATTTCTTTAATGCAGCAGCTATCAATCCTAACAACTTGGGTACTGCTATCTCGTATTTAAGCTTTTTCAAAGAACTTGTACCCGCAAATTCCTTAACCGCCAAATCTCCTAATACAAAATACTCGTTCTTGTAGCTAACCCAAAGTCCCGACTCTATGGGAATATCAGAGAATTTCCCCTCCACCGACTTCCTACCAACATCGGCGATCGCACTTCCCATAATCATAGAAGCACTCTTTTCCCTGGGATATTCCTTTACCATCGCTTTGGTTAAACTACCGCCCAAGTCGCAAGTTAATGTTAATGTTTTCATATTTTCTTCTTCTGTTAAATACATCGAAATTATCATGGCAGCCTCTGCCCGCATCTTAGAAGATAAATCAATTGCTGCAAGACGGGCTTCCTTCTCTCTACCTTCCCCCATCAAAATATGAGGAGCATAATACATTCTTACAGTGCGATACATCGAATCAAACGCACTCACTCCTAACTTTAATTCCTGTTCTTTGAAATATGAAATGATAGAAATTTCTTCCAGAGTTTTAGGATTGCGTATAGTTTCCTCAATCTGCTCTTTTAACTGCTTCTCAAATTCGTCCATTTTTTACCCCTGCTAACTCAACTGCGTCAAAAGGCTTTGAGTTAAATCAAATTCATCACCCAAATCCATATCCAAATTTTCGTCGATCTCCTCAGAGACTACCTCTTCCTCTTTATCTTCTGTTGTAGTTGGTACCGATGCTGTTACACCTGTAGGAACTGAGTAAGCCATCTGCATTTGCGGAGCAATACCGAACTTATCTTCAATCAAAGCTATTTGCCCCTTTAATTCAGCGATAGCCCAAATAGCAGCATCTCTTACTCTCTCTTTAGATGCCCTTGAATAATGCAACCCAAAAGGCAACCACGCCATTCTCAATGTTCTAATTATTGTTTCTACCAACCCCAAATTCGGTACAACCCCATCACTTCCTAAATACGCAATTATCGAGCCATCATCACCAGTCCTACATATTTTAGGAATGGTATACATCTTTTTTCTCATTATTTATCCTTGTATAAATTATATTTTTTATATCCCCTATTACTCCCAATCTGAGAGTAAAATCACACTTTTATATAAATGCTAGCCATATCTAAATGCATGAAGATAGCAGTTTTACCTATCTATTCACAATTAATAAAATATCGTAATATCACAGGTAATATCCCAAATATAATCGGATATTCCGCATACGAATATAATCAAATATAACTATAAATATCTGCAATTATTGCTTCAAATATCATCATAAATAAATAGTAAATATCGTTGATATCACTACCATAATTTCAATTATCTAGAGCCGCAATATCCTTACACAAATTTAATCTAACCCTTCATCACTACTTAAATCTGTAGAACATATATACCATATTTAATAGTACTCAAATACTAATTCAGAATCTTCACCCCTACATGAAACTTCCCTCATCTGGACTTAATATTTTAATTAATCGTGTAAAGCTAGCTTCATGTACCTTCATCTCAGATTTATTTACTTAATCCTATTAGTGTCTCAGGCTACAAATAAGCTTACGTGTGGCTGAAGTAAATTAATGCTACCTCACTGCTAGCTAAATACCATTGTGCATTCACTCCGCTATCACTTCAGTGCTACTCGCCGCTCTAAACAGAACACCCAGCATATCATCATCTCTCATTCACTCCGCTGCATTTCCCCGCATTCCACTACAATTATGTGACACTCGCTTCAATGTGACGGACAAGGTATGTCAACATGTGTATGTTTTGCCCTCAAACCCTTACCCCTACTACTACACAATTTATCAAATATGAGAATGATTCTCAAATCACCAGAAGCGATTGTGTACTACAAGATTGCATTCCAAGACCTTACAGGTACCGCTAATTTCTGAAATGATTTTTAGCTATCCGTATTTATTTTCTAGAAAACACATTAATTTAGTTAGCAATGCTTAGAGCTATGAAAGGGCGAACGCACTATTGTATAGCCCTAAGCATCCTATTTAGTAAAGACTATAGCCATTATACTCGATTGTACTTGACAAACAAGTATTGTATTCAATATAACTACTTTAAGGTATACAGAATATTAAATACTAACATACGCATATAGCAATAATTACTTACAATAATTAGCAATTATTGCTACTTTCATTATTTACTTGTATCCGCCTTTAACCGCTTCAAACATTGCTATGTATAATACTACTCGCTGTAATACGCTTGATAGTTTTATACCGCTATTACAAATCGCTGAAAATGGTGATGTTAGTTGATTGATGGTATTACAGCCATGTAGTACAAAAATACACCTTCATTTCAGCCTTTAATAAAGCTCCGACTTAAATGTACCTGGTTGAGTGTTTATTAATAATTTGATAATGGATTTGTAGCCAGTTTTAACTAATAGTTTTATTGTGCGTTAATCGCATTAAAAGCCTCTGCTCTGAAGCTTCAAGCTAATAAGTAGTATAGTCTTTATCGTTTAATCGGGAACGCAAGCCTACTAGAATGAAAGGAAAATTACCGATGGGATAAAGACGCTAAAATAGAAGTTGAACAATGATTTTATGCAGCGAACTTAGCTATTAGCATACTCCTCGAAATAAAAGCATCGAACAAAAATACGATATTTTTTCAGTTAATAGAATCAAGATAAATAATTGCATTTATATAAGGTGTGTATGAAAAGTAATAAAAATGCTACTTTACATCATTTAACTATTGATAATATTGAATTTAAGTGATGAAAGCTTCTTAAAAACTAGATTGTATTAATAAAAATAATTAACTATGCAAACTACTCATTTCAAATACGAAAGCTACCAATTACAAGCCATCGTTACCCCATCAGGTAAATTAGAATTCTTAGTTCCTAGCTTAATTACTGCTCTTGGCAAGAATGGTAGCAGATTGGGAAGGAAACTAATGAACGGCATCGCCAAACAGTACAAACAGCGCAGGTTAATTCTATCAACAACCTTAAATAGACCATTCCGTCAGTTAACTATAGAAAAGGATATCTTACTAGATTATTTCCGTCATAACATCCAAATCAAAGAGTTTGCATCCCTCGCTAACTTCCTTAGCAGTGTTGATGTCCCACAAATTCACAATACCAACCAAGACAATACTGCTCTACCAAATAGTAATCCGCTAGTAGAAGAATTAGAATCTTCAATTGATAAACCGTCAAAAGATGGGTGGTATTATTTCCTTGATTCTCTCAAAGCAATTGATTCTAAGCTCGAAATATGTGCAGTCGAATTCAAAGACCAGCTTTGGGATGCTATACCCAATTGCAACAAAAAAGAAGATCCACAACCAGAAGAATTATACTATCACCAGCATTTAATTAATCGTGCTGGATTAGAGGATTTAGCTGCCATTCTCGAAACTTACAAAGAATTGGTTTACAGCAACAGATTGACCGAGAACTGCCTATGGGGATTGATTAAGGGACAGATTTACTATGCGGCTAAAAGTGCGCTAATTGAAACAAGTAACTTTTACCAGCAAGAGGTTAACGAAAGATATGTTGGCAATTATATGAAACTGGTTAGCAGCACAAATAAAACCCAGAAAACAATCAACCTCATGAATAATACGCGCTACAACGGTTGGTTGTTAGCGCCTGATGGAGTAAAGGAATTAGCAATCCACTTTGCTGCTCAAAGACAACAATCTCTTGTTTGGGAGAATCACCTCAATACAGTTGTGGTTGATATTCCTGCTAATTGCGATGACTTCACCAAAATTCCGGTTGAAGTCGTTTTCGAGCTAATCGACAATCTTGAAGGGCATCCAATTGATTTCGATGCGGCTTGGAAATGGGGCGGTTATTCACAAAGACGTGATGCTCTAGATTCGCTTGAATCCAAATTTGAAGAGGGTTCCGAGTTTTTGCGATTAACCGCAAAAACCACGGAAAGGGGTGGTAGACCGATAGAAAAAATCTACCTCACAATAGATTGTTTCAAACATTTTTGCATCATAGCTAATACCAAAAAAGGAAAAGAATGCAGACACTACCTTCTTAGATGCGAAAAAGAATATCGCCAAAAGCATTCTATCTCCACAACTAGCGCCACCAACTACAGCTACGAGCAATTTATCAACAAAGAAATCCCCATCCCAACGCTTACCCCAGCACTTAATAATCAAGAGTTTTATTCTAGATATGCTTACCTTACAATCGCTCAGTATTTGACCAGCCGTAAAAGTGCTTTTGAAGAGTTATGGCAGGAATTTGTAGTTAATCCACCTAATCTAAAAACTGCGATTGCCTGGGACACTAAAATAATTAAAGAAGCTGCTCGGTGGGGTATGGCTTTTCAAGACACTGAAATAATGCAACGTAATACCTTAACCGCTACCACATTAAAGAAATGCGTTAAACAAGGAACCATATCAATCGAGAACGCACAAACGATCGAAGTTCTGCTAGAAGAAAGGCTGCATACTGCTAAACCTCTTGTAATTGCACCGAAGCGTCCGCGATTAATTCAACCAGCACTCGGTGTAAATACTACTCCCGGTGATAAAGCTAAAGAATTAGAATCATCCAAAGCCATAGAACTACTTGCTCGTAAATGTGTAAGCTTACAGTCGAGGGATAATACTTGGTATAGGTGGGATGATTTAATCAAAACGATCAATCAAGATGTTGACCGGATGGATTCAGAGCTAGAAACTCATATCTGGAACAAACTTGACAAATCTTGCAAGCGCAAATATAAAGGCAATAAATTTGTTACCAAAGAAGGAATTGCACAAACTATTATTGTGTATTCTGGATTCGTTTATCCTAACTCCAAAATTAAAGCTTTACCGGAAGTAGCTAAAATATTCTTCAATGCTCCAGGGATTATACGAATATTGGATAACAAAAAAGTATACAAACTAAGCCATGCGATACACCAAATAGATACTGATGGAATTGCAGTTAATACATACATTTCTGATTGGGTTATGATTGATGAACCAAATAAGTTCTATGAAGACAAAGCTGATTTTGGTACAAAATATCAAGACGTTTACATTAATAAGTTAGGCTTCGTGCAATTAATCCAATCTTACCTCAAACGTAAAGATAAGATTGATGGCAGCACTTCGCGAAGTTTGGAAAAACAATTCGCGCTATTAGATATTTGGTAAATCGGTAGAAGTTAATGCAATAATTAAAACTATTGCATTAACTTCTACATTGTTTTGTTAACACTTGTTTGTTTAGTATTAATATCGTTGATGCGGTTTGGATTATGAATGGCAAAGATTTTTTAAAACAAACAAAAGAAATTGAAGAAGGATTTAAGCAATCAATTGAACAGGATATAACAGAACACAAAAAACACGGCTTAGATATCTTCTATATTGAAGACGGAGTTCCTATTATGGAAAAACACGATGGCACAAAGTATGAATACAAAATGGTAGACGACGAACCAGTTATTGTTAGAGAGGTTAAATAATAACTACCTTATAGTAGGATATCAAACGATTTCTTACTATTCTTCAATTCAGCTATAAAATATATGAATCAATAACAGCTTTTATAAATCATGTACTTAAATACTAAATATCCTAAAACAATAAATATCAGATGTGAGGACTTCATAAATACTCATGATATCTGGCATTACTTCAACTACGAAATATCACAATTTGAAACGATAATTAACAAGCTAAGCAAAGAAGAAAAAGAAAGATGCCTTATTGTAATAAGTTCAAATGCCAAACTTATTAGTTTACATAATGCTGTCATCTTGCTACGAAGAGTAATCAGTAAAAATAGAAAGAATGCTGTTAAGGAACTAGGGGCAGAACTTCTCAATCATTGGAGCAATTCAATTGATTTAGACTATGTAAAAGGTATAATTCCAGAATGCGCCGCTACTTTAGAACTAGGCGAATTACATAACATCACAGATAAGATAGAGAGTTAAGACACACTCTCTTTGATATTGAAAATTAAATATAACAGTTAGAAAAGGCATTTAGCAATGAATACACGCACTAATAGAATACAAGTCTTAGTCAATCAGAGGGAATTGACCAAACTCAAAAACCTTGCAGCGGAAGGTTCTCTTTCTTCCTACTTAAGGAAAAGCGGATTAAGAGAAAAGCAGCAAATACCTACCCCTAACACTGAGGTTAAACTCAAAGCCTACAAAGCTGAAATTCAATACCACTTACAACAAGCCAAGATTGCTATTCAAAGCAATCACCTACCCTCAGTAGAAACTATTGAAAAATTGATTGAAATAACCGACAATCTTTAAATGCTGGCAGTAATATATAAAAAACCATCATTTCTTAAAACTTTAAAATATGTTTTAGGTAAAGAAGATGCTGCAATCATTGCCTCTAATATTACCGGTGAATCACCCAACACCCTAAACAAAGAGTTTCTGGAAACTAAAAATACCAATCACCGGGTTAAAAACCATTGCGCTCACTTGATTTTAAGTTTACCCAAGCTTCTTAGCGTTGATGATTTAACCATGAGTCACATTACAGGCGATTTCCTTGAATCAATGGGATATCGCAACAGTAATGATATTACCCAAAATGTACCGTTTATCGCAGTACGTCACCATGATAGGGAACACGAACATATCCACATCATTGCATCGCGGGTACGGTTTGATAGTAGTTGCGTATCTAACTCCTGGGATTACCTCAAAGCTCAAAACGCAACTAGGGCGATCGCCGCTAAATATAATTTATCCGTAGCACCAGTTAGCAGTAATACAGTAGCGAATAATTTAGCAGCAGCAGGTGTTAATGCTACTGTTAGCTCCAACCGCTCTCCTTCCATTCGTCAAATTAATGCCATTCACCAGGAACCTTCTTTCAAGGAAACTATCGGTGAAGCAATTGAAAACGCACTAATCAAGAGTAAAAACCTTGCAGAGTATGTATCTAATTTATATGATAGTGGCGTAGTAGCTAAAGCGAAGTTTGATGATAAAAAGTTGCTGGGCTTTTCCTACGCTTATAAAGGTAAATATGTTGCTGGTAATCAAATATCTCGTCGCTATAGCTGGAATAATATCCAAACAGAATGGGAATTAGAATATAATCCTACTCGCGATTACCAGACGTTAAAACAAGTTACAGAAATTGCACTCAAGTATAAAGGTGAAGAATTACCTTCTTTAGATATTTATCAAAATAATCAATATTCAGAAATACCTGGTATTAGCCCCCATGCTCGGCTTTACAGTGAGATGAAGGCTATGCTCAAAAAGTCGAATTCGGAACGAGTTTATCCCGATATCCCTGCCCCAGCAAAAGACGATAAGATAGAGAAGTTATCGGCTCCAGATGTTGAGGAATTAAAGAGCAATTCAGGTAAGGATGATCAATTACCAAAAACTAAGAAGAAAAAGAAACAAATTGAGTTATAAACAGCCAATTCAATTCAATATCAAATTAGGAGATTTAGAAGCTCCGTTCTTTTCTTGACTAACAATCTGACGATAAAGTTTATTTTGATAAACAGCAGCAGAAGTGTACAAATCTTCCCAAAGCTCGGTACTCCGACTCAATCGCGCACCAACTGGATTACCTGCAATTTTTTCTTTTTTCAGATAATCCAGAAAATGTTTCTTCCACAAATGTTGAATTAAATCTTCTCGAAACTCTTCAAAAGGCAGCACCCATTGATAGCGATTGTCTAAGAACACTCTATACGCTGCAATCACTGGTATAGCTAAATCTCCTGGAGTACCAAAACCAAAAGAATATCGAGAGTCCGCAAGCAAAGTGTTCTTTCTTGTATCGATAGAAGCTAACGGATTGCTCCCCTTTCTTTGAGGATGACTTATATAACTATGAATAATTTCGTGCAACCGTGCTTCTATCCATAAAGCTTGAGGTAAAAGGTGCAACAACTTGCCCATCCGTTGCTTTTCTGGTTCAGATATATCTCCTGACCTTCCAAGACTTTTTGGATGCTTTCCGTTTTTCTTTCCGTTATCAGGATTGTAGCGAATGCAATCCAAACAGTTGATTATCTTATATATGTGGTTAATCGAGCAATGCGAATCTTTGGGAGCGCTGCTTTGATTTTGGTAGTAGGCAATCCTAAACTTAATTTTATGTTCCTTTTCGAGCTTATTAACGTAATCCTTGATAAAATCGTAATCCCCGCGAGCGTTCATCCGGGAGCGCGAATCTACTGGAGAACTTGTGTTTGTGGCTAAACCGATATCCTTCGACGATTTTTCATTTAAGCCAACATAAATAATAACTTTAACGAAAGCTTTTTCTAGATTGTAGCCATAATCCAAAGCGTTTTTAAACGCTAAAACAGTATGACCACCGTTTAAAACGCCATGATGAGCATACCCTTCCGAATATTCCAGTATTTCCAGTTCCAGTTCTTTATCGTTAAGATGCTTTACAGAATGTGCTGATATTGTAATTCCGCTATGCTTATCAGCAAACTTCTCAGGAGCAGCGTATAAGGAATCTAAAATCTGCTTGTAAACCGAACTCTTGCGATTCGGCTCCCTAACGTTAGGAGTTAAAGGAAGATCATTCGGAAAATCTTTTACTGAAGCCAAAGCTACAATACACTTATTCTCTGAAGAAGATGATAAGCAAAAAGAATTTTCTACACTAAGATTATAAGTTTTAGGCATATCGATACTTGTTAGCTGATAAACAATATCGATTTAATATTAGTACAAGATTGAAACTTACAACCAAATTGTTTCGGACTGTAAATCAATTATTTTTCTTTTCTAGCTTCCATTTCAGCTATTTTATCCCTCAATAATTTTTCTGTTTTTTCAGTGGCTGCTAATCTTTCTAAAAGCTTTTGTTTTCTTTGCAATATTCCTTCTAGATATTTAACAAAACAACTACCATCAATTACCGATTGAATCCTTCTATCTTTTTCTTCTTGAGACATAGGTGTACCGCACATTGCTGTCAGACCTAGCTCATCAAGTCTTTCTCGCCATTTTATTTCTTCTTCTGTTGGTTGATAATTTTGTTTATCCATTATTGCTCTCCTCTAGTTCTTAATTCTTTATTTAAAAAAATTCTCGCTGTTTCTTTTCTCAATACTAATTCTCTAAAATACTCCGGATTTTCTTCAAATCCAATATCTAAATAAAACTTTCTTGCTCTATCAATTGCTAAGACTTTGGTGACTCCTTCAATTTCTGTATCAATTATTTCTTGAACAATTTCTGCCATCAACCATGTAGCGGCTCCTTTTCTTTTCTCTGGAAATTCTACTCCCTCTAATTCTAGACAATTCCACGGAGGAGTTGTAAACGGATCTATTGATAAGTATTTTCTTTCCTCAGTATACGGGTAAAGTTCGCCTATTTGTTCAGAAATTATTGCACCAGCTTGTAATCTACCATCTACATCTCTTACTCCTCTAAAATCGGGTAAATAGCTATCATCATATATGAACAATTCTACCAAAGCTTCTATTTTTGAAACACAATCTCCAAAAACTGTTTTATTAATTCGGCTTCTATCTCCTCCAAAATATTGATTAATATATTCTTGCGATTTAGTTACCCAACTAATTATTTCATTTTCAACTTCATCGTTTGCGCCAATTACATAACTAAATCGATTGAAGTTTGAAACATTTGCCATAGTTTTTTGTGTTTGATATCTGAAGTTAATAGTTGTAATTCTTGGTACAGGCTTGTCCATATAATCAACTAAGCCGGTTATAACTCACTTTTTCGCCATCGCTTCTCGCCAACCTTGGAGATAATGCCGAATCTCAATCTCGTGAAATGCTCGCTGTTCCCAAAGCAATTTACTTGGAAGCTTAACTCGATACACACCTACTGCAATCTCTTTATATTCCTCAATCACTCCATCTTTCTTGGCTGCCAACAGTAATTTCACTACCTCCGGAGTAATATCAACAAACCTTCTTCTTTGCTCTGCCGATATTGCATCCCAGGCTTGTTCCTTAATTTCTGGATATTCGTTAAATACATCTCTGATATCTTCCCATTCACCATTTTTTAAGACATCTACAGCTTTTTGTAATGGTGTTAGTTCTAATTCGATATCGGATTCTTCTGGTTCTTCAAGATATTCATTTTCCTGAAGTTCTTCGAGACTAGTGTAGCCATTAAAGGTTTTGGCTTCAGCTATGATGTCTAGTTCGTTCCAGTAAAAATATTCTTGGAAATCATCAAATTCAACCAAAATAGGAGTACTAGTATCGCCATGAAGCTCGACTATCCTTCCCTGTTTAGCTTTATGTTCGCCAAATTTAATTTCTACAGTAGCAGGTATCTTATATCCCATTGCCATCAGTGTATCAACACGGATTGCTGAATCTACCCATTCCATCTCCCGCTCAAAGTTATCAGAACTTGCGAGCATCGCACCCCAACTATCTCTCCACTCTGAATGATTACCATATGCGTAGTTGGAAAGATGTTTGAGTAGCTTTTCTTCATGGGCTGCGATATTAGCTATGGCACTCCATCTTTTATCGGTGGGAACGGTTGCTTCCCAAGCCTGACAACTTTCAAAGATTAATTGACCAGTTTCTTGACTAACTTCACCATTGCTGTTGATATCAGCTTTTAACCGCTGATTTAACTGTTGCCACTTATCTTCAACGGTTTGTTCTTGATTTGGTTGCGGCTGAGTATAATCGTTGCCGTTATTTCCGGGAGTATCGCCTACAACATCCATGTCATGGGCAGTACTTCCATCTTCCTCCCCTTCTGCAATCTTCTGGTACAAATCGGCGATCGCCCTACGGAGAATATCTTGCGGAATAAATCCATATTCATCCATTAATTTTTGAGTTAATATCCCTGTTTGCTGGTCATCTTCATATAACGGGGGAAATGCGACATAGCGCTCTTGTCTACAATTTCTCTTCCAAATTGAAGGTTTGGGTGGCAACTGTGATTCTTTTTCTTGCTTGAGTTGAGTTTGTCTATCTTTGATTAGCTTGGTAACGTAACAAAAGGTTATCTCTTGTTCTGTGGTTTCAAGCTTTTGAATTATCGGTTTGTATTTGTCGGAGCATAATCTCAATAAAGTTGTAACAGGAATTTGTGTGAGAGCATGAGGGCGATATGCAAAATCTTGATAATGTTCGGCCAACTTTAGCGCTCGTTTTTGCTCTGTCGTACTCTTATCCCAGCCAAATTCTTGAAGTAATTCTCTGTATTCTTTCTTGCTATAGCTTTGTTTGTACTCCCATAACAAGAAACTTACGTGTAAATATTCTGTCGTACTAGCTTCTAGATGCTTGGTAGGATTAGCATCTACGTTTTGGGATTGAGAGTAGGTTGATTTTGTAAGTAATTGCATGATATTCTTTGATTTGCTTTTAATTTATGGGTCGTTCTTGTAAGAGCGACTTTTTATTTATTTGATTTAGCTAAGTATCAAGCAGCAATCTTTTCTTGCTTTCTATATGCGGCGAGTGCATAAGCAAGGGTGTGTTGGTAACATTTAGGCATACGCAATAGTTCTAAATCGCTTCCCCACGTGTATGAAGTATTTTTAGGTACTTTCAAAGTATCAGATAACAAAGTAAGACATTGACTTCGGAATTTACTTGAAGTACTAATTTTGAGTTTTTCTGAAGAAGATAAACTTTTGAAAAGCTTCTCCTCTATGAATTCCATCGCAGTAAGCCTTGGCGCATCAAAGTCTTGAAAGATGACTCTATTTAATTCTTCTCTTGATAGGGCTAACTGCGCGTAGTTACAGGTTATTCGAGCATATTTGGGCATCCCTTCAAAGTTGGGATTGTCGCCCCAACTCCGCACAGTTTTTCTTTGTATACCCAAAATTTTTGAGAGTAGTCTAACGCATTGAGTGCAATAAACGAAGCTGGTTTCTTCTTCGAGCATTTCTTCTGGAGGAAGGTGGTCGATGTTGAAGCAATAACGCAAAAATTGTCGTGGCTGAGTTCCAGTAATCAATAATTTCATTAATCCTCCTGTTGTTAATTTTTGTAAACACTTAATTTTCTGTAAACAACCTTTCTACACAAACTACTGACTTTTCCCATGAACTTAATAACGGCAAAATCCAAGCATATTAGCGGTTTTCGCCATTATCCTTTCTAGGGAAAATTTCTATTACTCAGATATTAATACCTATTTGAATAATAGTCTAGTCATAAATGTAGAAAATTATTCAATTATAACCGTATAAACTCTTCAAACCCCCGTGTTATGTTTGAAAAAATCACAAATTAACTTATGTTAAGTGACGGCGAACGTAGAAAAAGACTATCAACCTTATGTAAACGGCTTCGTGGTAGCGAGTCCGTGCGTTCGTTCACTAAAAGACGTAGGAAAGAACTTCAAGGTATAACTCACGGCTCTTGGGGAGCTTGGGAAAGTGAAAAAGCAGGACTGAGTGCTGGTTCTTTGAATAGATTGACAAGTTTTATTGGATGTTCGCATCAATCCCTTTTTGCTTATTTAGATGGTTCAATTACCTTAGAGCAATTATTTCAACCAACTCCTGCAAACGAATTAAGTTCAGAGAAACGGTTAGATCTTTCTCCTGATGCAACTACAGAGTGGATAAAATCGCTTCAACCGGAAGAACAAATGTTTTTGTTATTCCAAGGTTTTCAGGTGTTTAAAGAAAGTTTTGAGTGTATTATTGAACAAAAAGCTAAGGAATTAATTAAAAACAAAACTATAAAATCTGTTAATCCAGATATAAAAAGAACAACAGAACAAAAAGCTGAAGGATTGCTTAATAACGAAGTAAAAAAAGAACTTACAAAAGAAATATCTAAACTTCTACTTGATTTATTTTCTAGCGAGAGCTACCCTCATAAATCAGAAATCATCAAAGTCGCAGAAAAATTAAATTTAAATACTCAAGAATTAATGGAAATATGCGACCGGATATATTTGGATAAACCTGAAAAAGAACATAAGCGCAGTGCTTAACAATTAAACCTTTTGCTTTCGCATCTGCTGCTTCTTAAGTAGAAACTGCTCGTATTCAGATGCTGATTTCAGCTTCTTTAACAGCTTTTCTTTATAAGCCCGAGTTTGTTCCAATTGGTTTTGTATATAATCCGTTTCTAGAAATTCTTTAACATTTTTATCTTGTTGCTCTTGTGACGGTAAGCGACCTACCATAGCACCCGGTTCAAGTTCGTCCATTCGCTTCCATCTAGCAAGCTGTTCGGGTGTAGGTTGGTAAGAAGAATATTGTGACATATATTTAAACCTTATTTAATCAAAAGATGCGGAATTTCGTTTTTGCTCAAGATCGAGGAAAAACATTGATGCTGCATTGTATTCAAGTATCATGTCCCCAGAAATATCAGTTTCGACAAATCCTATTCCTTGATAAAATTCAACTAATCTGGCAAGAGTCCCCCGCCTTACCCCAAAGGGGAAGCGGCGAGAGGAATATCAGCCAGGGTTTAGAAAACAACGCATAGTTTAGTGCTACGTTTGAGCAATCTAACAGCCTTGATACCATACTGACCTAATCTAATCCAGTTGTGGTCATAAACTGATAGTTTCTTGCTTTTCTTCGTATTGGTAAAGCCACCTATCCATCCCCGAATAATAGTCCCTTTTGTAGTAACTTCTACGAAATCACCACATTTAAAACCAAAAGGGCTAATAGTTCCACCATTACGCTTTAAGATGCCACCTTTAGAGTAGTTCTCTTGATACAGCTTTCTTCTAAATAATTTAGGTCTTGTGACCACAATGAAAGGTGCTCTAGTAACTTCTACTTCCCCCACCCATCTATGACCATGAGTGTTGCTTGTTTGGTAAGCTTCATACTTTACAAAATGTGTCGCACTTAAAGCAACAGCATCGTTAGCATGAGTCTCTGGGCACTGTTTAGACTTGTCCTTCTTATCCTTAACTAAGCCCAAATAATCGCGATACTTACCTGTGTCTAGGAACTCAACCGGAATAACAACAGATATCTTAGATGCTTGCTTCCTAAACCACTCCTGACCGACTGTAACAGGTGAAATACCAAAGCCAACTTTATCTGTTCTCCCCCCGCAATCTTCGTCTCTTATCTCGCAAACCGGGAGTATCGCGACCATCTCGCTTAATACTCGTAGTTCCATCTGGCGGTTAGCTTTAACACTTGGGGGTATCTTGTTTTGCTTCCTGTTGCTAAAGCGCTTCTCTCTATGATTTCTTAGCTTAAAATCGACTTTACGGTTTATGCGCTGTCCTCGTCTCGTTCTTCTTAACTCATGCCTTTTAGACATCTTACCCGTTACAGACTGCCTATCTTTCTTACCTTTCTTGGACTTATAAAAACCGGGCAAACAAAGATGGAATAATGCAATAGTTGCAAGCTTTGATTGAAACGCAACCCCTGTAAATACCTTACCTCTATCTACACCAGTTACTATCGGTTGTAACTTGGTATCTGATGGATGTTGTAAAAGTTGAACATAAAAAACACCGACTTTGTTGCGTCTCCCAACGGCTTTACCTGACTTTATCCACTTTCTTGCACGGGCTGGGGTTGTTGGCATAAGCGCACTCCCCCGTCTTGATACTACTGGAACTCTTGTTACTTGTTTCATTGGGGATAACCCAAATTATTGCTAATTTGTATTTGAGAAAATCTCGTCCCTTCGGGCAATCTAGTAAGCGTGTCTCTCATTCACGACTGAGCCATATAGAGGAGCCAGTTGCGGTGGACGGGTTTCCCGGCTGCCATCAAACTGGCGTGGCTGAACTAGGGAAACATTCAGCCGTATAACCTTACTAAATCTCTGTGCCCTAACTATCTCTTGCGCTCACGTACCGTGAATCCAGCAGGCTGGGGGTTCCGTAAGCCTACGTCCTAATCCGAAGGGGAGGCGTAGGTAGTTAACTAGCATTCGGAACTGGAATTAACTTCAAAATATTAGGTAAGCCCTTTTCTCGGCTTTCCTGTATTATACCTTCAACTAAAGATGTTGCTGCCCCTTTTCTTTTCTCCGGCACCGGGTAATCTATTGTATTGAAAGGACTATTAGTAAGATTTTCAATTTCTAAACAATCTGTTAACTCTTCGCTCAGCAAAAATGAGGTTTCCTGAATTAGGCAGATAGCAGCTAGTAAACCTTGGTCATCGACAACACCTCTAAAATAATCTTCCTTCTCTAGCAAATTATTAGTAATTTCTGTTGTTTTTGAAATACATCGATAGAAGTCAGTATCACGAGCGTTTTCTCTATTTCCGTCATAATATAATTCAATATACTCTCGAATTTTTTCATTCCATAAACTTAAACCTGCTTGAACAGCTTCATCAATACCAATAATGTATTTAAACTCGTTCATTACAAACAATTAATAATGTGTTCTTCTCCGTACTTATAAAATTAAATTATTCAATATTTCCAGGTGTATATGTTTGGATTTCTAAAGTAATGTATTTTGAAAGTAATCTAAACAAATTATCTTATAATATGCTTAAAAAGGTTTTAGGAAGACTTATAAATACTAGTTTATCTGAATAAAGAATCAGGTTTTAGATAATGAATTAATGTTTAATTGTCTAGAACGTTTACATACAATTTGGAGGAGAAATGCTCAGTTATTTTGAAAAATTGGAAGCAGGTGATTCGGTCTAGCTAGGTTAATAAGCAAATTAATTTTATTGAAAATTAATAACCAATTTACCTAATATTTTAAAAATACTAAGAATATGATCCAGCTCATGATTAACTGGCAACAGGGAGTAAGCTCGTGAAAAGCCGTATGCTGGTTGTTCAACACTAAAATCCAATTTGAGAAAAATAAACTCATCACCATTGGTAGTAAGTCCAAAAGCTAAATCACCTTGTCTTGGTTGGGCAAGCATATAAGCAAATAACTGAGGCAATGCTACACCTACAGGAATAGCGCTTCTTTTGGATTCAATGGAGAGAACCCATAAATTATCATTGACAACGAGTGTATCTATAAATCCTTTGAGAATTTCAACTGTGTCGTTAATTTCTATTTCTACTCCAAATGGGGAGCGAATCTGGTATGGTTCATCCAAGAATCCGGCGAGTTCCAATAGAGGGGATACTACGAGTAAATTAACGGTACCTTCTAATAAAAATCCATCTTCGCGATGGTAATCAAAGCGCTTCTTAATCTTGCCAACTCCGGCTTTTTCTTCCGAGGTAAGTTCTTCCAAACCCTCACTTAATTCGTTGAAAAATGCCGAATCTTTGGATTGCTTTAAATTGAAGTTCCTTCTTAATTCTTTGAAAGTTTTGATTCTATCCGTGACAGCTAAGTTCATATATTTAAAATATCTACTCTACAAGTAATGCGATAATACTGCAAATTAGATAAATTTCCTATCAAATCTAAAGTTATTTAACGATGTCAATATTTTGCAATCTAACCTTAATATCTTCCCCCACATAAGATAAATTCTGCCCCGCCAAACAATTATCCAGCAAAGAATCCAGAAGCTTTTGATTAGCAGGAACAACTGATAACTTAACTTTCCTTGATGATAAATAATCCTTCGCTTCTGGCAATTTATCTGGAACACCGCCATTAAAATAATTATTCAAAAAAGCACGACGTTTATCAAAAACTTTAATCTCTTTAAATGTATTCTGCGTGTAATATCTCTTGCTGTTCCAAGACTGCCACAATCCCGGCTTTTCCTGCAAAATCGTTTCGATACTGAAAGTATCACCTGGCTTAGTTTTGATAATACAACCTCGATTTTTAGCTTCATTCAACCTAATCAAAACAACACCATCAGGTAATTTAACCCAAAAGTTATCCAGCAAATCGTTACGCCCATCCACGTCAGATAAAGTTTCGATTTCATTCAATTCGGGAACTGATTCAACCAAAACATTCTTTTCAATCGGTTTCTCAGCAATTGAATTATCAGTTAATCCAACTTCCACTTTTGGTTGATTATTAACACAACCAGCAACAAGGAAGAATAAAGCAAATAACAAATATTTATAAAACATTTTTCTGAAAAAAATTATAAGAAATCAGGACTTACGCAACTGGCACAAGCAATGGTGCGCGCAGCGCACCGAGCGCA
>ERZ1740052.164-NODE-164-length-22839-cov-5.817416_pt1 | contig 22839 bp, 21 predicted proteins | sample MGYA00581750_ERZ1740052 | MGnify/ENA primary metagenome ERZ1740052 (study PRJEB43018, sample SAMN04849743) | marine metagenome | isolation source: floating plastic debris | place: Pacific Ocean | collected 2008-08-30 | study: EMG produced TPA metagenomics assembly...
ATTGAATTAGAATTGGATTTTTCTGGTGAAGATGTTGAGTTTGCAGATCGTACAAAATTCCGAGAATTGGTGACTAAAATTACGTCTGTTTTAAAACGTTTAATTGATAGTTTTGCTTTTGGAAATGCCATGAAAAATGGAATTCCTGTAGCTATTATTGGTGAGCCAAACGTTGGAAAATCGACACTTTTAAATGCTTTATTAAACGAGGAAAAAGCTATTGTTTCTGATATTGCTGGAACTACACGTGATGCTATTGAAGATGAAATGATTATTGATGGTGTAGCTTTTCGTTTTATTGATACTGCAGGAATTCGTGAAACTGAAGATGTGGTAGAAAGTATCGGTATACAAAAGGCTTATGAAAAAGCTGATAAAGCACAGCTTGTGATCTTTTTAGTAAATGCTGAAAAGATTCATAATAACTCTTCGGGTATTATAGAAGAGATTTCACAAATTAAAGATCGTTTTGAACATAAACGTTTACTTTTAATTGCGAATAAAATCGATAATTTATCTGAAACTGCTTTAGAACAAATTAAAATTACTCTTCCACAAGCTTTATTATTATCTGCAAAGCAAAAAATAGGTGTAGATACTTTAAAAAGCGAATTGACTTCTTTAGTGAATACTGGAGCTTTAAGTAATAATGAAACTATTGTGACTAATTCTCGTCATTTTGAGGCTTTAAATAATGCTTTAGAGAGTATTCAATCTGTTGATAATGGAATAGAACTAGGTATTTCTTCTGATTTATTTGCTATCGATATCCGCGAGTGTTTACGTCATTTAGGAAACATTACTGGTGAGTATGACGTAGATAAAGATATTTTAGGCCATATTTTCTCTAACTTTTGTATCGGGAAGTAGAATTCTTGAGTGTTCTTTCTTTTCTAAATCACAAGTTAGCCCTTGATTCTGTAAATTACTTATAGAACTATTATCTTTTAAAGCCATAAAAAAAACCACAACACTTATAAAAATGTTGTGGCTATTATATTTAATTACTATTCTTGCTTACTATTGCTTGGCATCCGAAAGGATTCGGGGCTAGCTGGGAGCACATCATCAATTAATCTCTTTACAACTCTTTTATAATTTACTTCAGTCAAATCATATAAACTAATTAAATTAAATAATAGGTCATCAAAAGAGGTAAAACTTTTTTCAATACCAATTTCACACTGTCCTCCAGAATCATATCCATACCAATTCACATCACCATCAAAACACCAAGTATTAACATTTTGATAAATAGAAAGATCCATTGAAAGTGAATGTATATCGTTATCAATAATTTGAGTTAATTCACTATTGAAATAGAAATCAATTGTATTATTACCTTGTTCTTTATCAGCAGAATAAATTCTTAGGTAATAATCTACATTCTTGAAAACACTAGATTTTTCTAATTCAATATTTAATTCCAACATTCTACAATCTAGTTGAGATAATATATTTAAAAATTTATTCATAACATTTTTTATTTTTCTATGTGGCTGATAAGATATTCTTCTTGTTCTTATTTTTTTAAATCTCTAAACTGACTTGGAGTATATCCTGTTTTAGATTTAAATAGCTTGGTAAAGCTTTGTGGGTATTCAAATCCAAAATCATAAGCAATTTCACTTATAGAGTTGTTAGTACCTAAAATTTTTGTTTTAGCTTTTTCTATAAGAAAATCATTAATATGTTGTTTAGCACTAATTCCTGTCTCATTTTTTAATACATCACCCAAATAATTTGGAGACATACTCATTTTTTTTGCACAATAATTAACTGTTAAAACCCCTAAATTCTTTTGTTCTTGTGATGTAAAATAATCTACTATAATTTTTTCAAACTCTGAAATCACATCCTTATGTAAATTACTCCTTGTAAAAAACTGCCTATCATAATAACGTTTACAGTATTTTAATAACAAATCAATATTAGAAATAATTAATTCTTGACTGTGCTTATCTATATTCTGATTGTATTCTTTTTCTATTTTATGAACGATTTCTGTAAGTGCTAATTTTTCATCATCTGAAACATGTAACGCTTCGTTAGATTCGTAACTAAAAAAAGAATAAGAACTTATTATTTTTCCTAGTTCTGATTTACTTATTAAATCTGGATGAAATAATAATGTCCAACCAGAAGCTCCGCTATATTCTTTAGTATCCCCCATACTGATAGCCTGATTGGGTTTTAAAAAAGTCATAGTTCCTTCTTGAAAATCATATGAATTTCTTCCATAATTTATAGAACCTGAGATACCTAGTTTCAAACTTATTTGATAAAACCCAAAAGCATACGAGTGATTACCATAATCAAAATTGGTCATTTCATCTGTAATTGGTAAAACAGTTACCAAAGGATGTTTTGGTTTTTCCAATTGAAAAAAATCATGAACCTGACTAATCGTTTCTATTCGTATAATATCTTTCATCATTTTTAGTTTAAAGATTCTACTCTACTTTTTAAAGCTTTATTTAGGTTTTCATATGCTTTTCCTACTGGTTTCGGATTCCAGAAATTCACCCAAATTCCAGTATAATCTTCATGAATGGTAACTTTAGTTTTACTATCTAATGATTCTAAAATGTATTTATGATCGAAAGTTAAAACGAAAGGCATTCCTCCACCTTGATTCAATAATTTATTTTTTATAATCTTTTTTACTTTGGAAGGAATTTCGCTACTATTCTCTTTGTCTTGACTAAATTGGTACTTTACTGTATTACCTTCTTGGATTTCTCCTTCAATCAACTTCATTACGGGGTTCCAGTCTTGATATTGATCTGTATTTATTAGTACAGACCAAACTTCTTCTGAAGTCCTGTTTATAATAATCTCACTATGAACAGATTTTTTCCCTGTAAAATATAAGATTACAAGTAATACAATAATTATTGCTACTATAATAAGAAGTTTTGAATTCAACATTTGTTTATTATTTAAATTTCGTCCACCATTTGTATTGTAAATGACTCAATATACTAAAAACCTCACCTAATTGTGGTAATATATAATCTTGATTATTTGTTAAAGCTGCCGTTACAAAATCTTCTGCAGGTTCTTTCCAAGTATGCTGATACGACAGTGGAAACCCAGCCCAGTGTACTGGAATTGCCTTTTTTACTTTTGCATCTCTTGCTGCTTTTGTAGCTTCATCTGGAAATAAATGAATCAATTTCCAATCTTCATTGTATTGACCACATTCCATAAAACCAATATCAAAAGGACCTAATTTTTCTCCTATTTCTTTAAAATGATTTCCATAACCACCATCACCACTAAACCATATATTTTCATTATTTGTTTTAAGTACCCAACCTCCCCAAAGTGTTTTTGATCTATCACTTAAACCTCTACCAGAAAAATGTCTTGTTGGTGTAAATGTGATTTTAATATTTGCTATTTCTTTCGATTGCCACCAATCAAACTCTACAATTTTGTCTTCTGCTACACCCCAAGCTACTAAATGTCTTTTTACTCCTAATGCAACAAAATATTGTTTCGTTTTATGTTTCAATTTTTCTATACTATCAAAATCTAAATGATCGTAATGATCGTGAGTTAATAACATTAAATCTATCTCTGGAAAATCATCGATTATTTCTAGTGTATTTTCTGAAAATCTTTTTGTTGCTACTGGTGCTATGGGTGAAGTATCTCCTCCTAACATTGGATCTATGAGAATATTCATTTGATTTATTCTCATAAATAATGCTGAATGTCCGTACCAAATAAACTTTGCTTTTTCTGAAGGACTTAAAAACTCTTTTGAATCAAAAGGAATTACTGGTAATAGTTGGGCTGGTATTCTTCCTTTTCTATTAGAAAGTTGCTTATAAATCATCTTAGGAATATCAAAAATACCTCCACCAACAGTTGTGTGTTCTAAGTTTTGAAAAACTCCATTTTTCCATTGCTCAGACTTTTTATATGTATTAATATCCTCTTGAGTTACTTTTCCTCCAAACTGCTTAAAAAAATTATTCATTATTACGTTCTAGTTAATCAAATGCTCTTCTGATTTATGGAAGTTTTCCAACATTCAATTCTTCAATTATCTTAAAAGCGAAAACTAATTTTTAGTTTTCGCTAGTATAAAATAGAAACTCAAGGTCTCTATATTTAGGGGAGCAGAATAAATTCTACTACAAATTTATATTACGTTTAAATATCGAAGTAAACCTTTTTACTTTTTGAATAAACTATTTTACTTTTTTAAAATGCTACATTAGAATTCCATTTTTAGCTTCGATACTTGGTGGTAAATCGGTTTCTTGAAGCATTTCTCTTAAATCTACTTCTATAACTCTACATAGCGATAACATTGGAATATCGTTTGCCATTCCTTGAAAAGGATTTTCAGAATAGTCGCCTATAACTTCCATCATAACATAAACCCAACCAATTAAAGCTGTAATTGGTATCGATAACCACACTCCTAATTCACCTACTTTTAATAACTCTGGAATCATACTAAATGGCATTAGTAAAATAAATATTCCTACGAAATAACGACTCATATTTGCATATTGACGTGGAAGTGGAAATTTCTTTATTCTTTCATTTTTGCCTTGTAAAGTGTAAAAACTTTTTAAAATATTTACCATTTCCATGTGCCTGAAATCTTCAATAAATCCTTGTTCTCTTAACTTTTGTAAATCTCTCGATTGCTCATTTATAATTTGAGTCGCAGTGTTTACATTAGCTATAAGTCTATCATGTTCTTCTTTAGGTAAAAACGATTGTAATTCACTTCTAGTAACATCATCATCAATTAAACCGATACCAAATTTTTCTTGATAGCGTTTTGCAGTTTTTGCAATGTGTCCTTGCTGACTTATATGTTCCCAAGGTGTAGCTACTAAAAGTTGACTTCTATGTGCATACAACCAAGCAATATGTCTGTAAATTAATCTTTTTTTTATGCTTTTAATTTCAGTTTCAGAAGCTTTCTCTTCAGCAAAAAAGTTTGATATATAACCATCAACCATCATTCCCCAAGTTCTACTATCATTTACAATTCCTCCCCATATTTTTCTTGCTTCCCACATTCTATCATAAGCTTGATTATTTTTAAAGCCGACATAAAAAGCTACAGCAGTACCAATAACAGAAACTGGTAACCAAGGAATAACGATATTGATAATTTCAAAATAATATAATGCGGTAACTATTCCTGATAATAAAGTTAGCCATACAATATGATGGAAAGTCCATTTTATAACTTTAACAAAACTTATACTTTTAGTTATGATCATTAGCTGATGATTAGTATTTCATCATAATATTACAAATATTTTGAATACCAATCTAGTATTGGTTTTGGATTTTTCCCTAACCAGGCATAAGTAGCTCCACGTTTCTTTTCTAACTCGAGCATTAATAAATTCTTCTCCACAGTTAAATCATTATAATACTGTTGAACCATTCCCATATTTGTCATAGGATCATTACTATTCTGAATTACTAATGTAGGTACAGAAATATCTTTTACATATGGAAGAAATGAATCTCCATCTAAAGCAATATTACGTTTAGTTTTGTTGTATTTGTTTCCTGCTTTGATTAAAAAATTAGGTAATCCCATAGCTTTAACGAAATAATCGTAGGTTAGAGGTTGAACAGAAATCATTGTTTTTAAGTTTTTAAACTGTTTCATATCCTCCATTCCAAAAGCAAATGTACTTGCTCCTTGTCCCATACATATTGATAATAATCCAATATTAGCATTCTTATAATCTTTATGTTCTGTGACAAATTTTACAGCAGCAACAACATCCTTTCTTTCTTCTAATCCCCAAGTTACCCAACCATTTTGTTCACTATTTCCGTGATTACGCATATCGTACAATAACACTGAATAACCTGCATCTACTAAATATTTCACCTGATCTAAAAAATGAATATCGCTATTCCAAAGTACATTTTTCATTAAACCTTTGCCTTCTTGTGTAAAACCACATCGAGAACATTGTACACCAAAATGTGATTGAATAACCACTTTATCGTTACCTCCGTGGATTAACCATCCTGATAATGAAATATTATCTGAAGTTTTAAAAATCACATCTTCGTATTCTAAATTGTATTTCTCAGGAGATTCAAAAACTGGCGACTTACCTGGTTTTACCATCATATCTGATATTATTTTTCCAAACATAATTTTAAAGTTTTAATTACATCGTAAAATTATCATCCTAATAACCAATCAAATAATCCTTTTTACTGTATTGTTTAACCTTTTTACTTTTTGAGATCTCTTAAACCTAATTTATTTAATCTTAAACTTAACTACGTACAACCAGGCTTTTACTTAAACCTTTAAGTAAAACAAAAATAAGAAAACAAAAACACCACTAAACAACTGAAAAACAAATAATTAAAACAAATAAAAACTACTTAAAAAACATATAAAAAGGTTAGTGATTTAATAATTTTCGACTTAAATAATTAAGATATTAATAAAATTCAAACGTAGATTTACGGAAAAGTATAATTGAAAATTAACTCTTTTATCACAATAAATTAACCAATACAATGAACATAAGAAACTTATTATTAACCCTTCTTTTAATACTGTCGAGTAATGCTATGTTTTCTCAACAGATTTCTGTTGAAGGTACAATTGTAGACAACACAGATACACCACTACCTGGGGTAAATGTTATTATTAAAGGTACTACTAAAGGTACCAGTACTGATTTTGATGGAAAATACAAACTAACCAATGTAGATTCCAATACTACTCTAATAATTTCTTCTTTAGGATTTAAAACTCAAGAAGTACTTGTAAACGGAAGAACTGTTATTGATTTAACTTTAGAAGATAATACTGCTTTTTTAGATGAAATTGTAGTAACTGGAGTTGGTCAATCTCAAAACAAGAAAACAGTATCTACTGCGTTAAGTACAATTTCTTCGAAAAAAATAGAAGCTCTGCCAGTTTCAAGACCAGAGGCAGTGTTACAAGGAACAAGTCCAGGTATAACGGTAGTACAAAACTCTGGAGCTCCTGGTTCTCCTTTAACCATTAGATTAAGAGGTGCTGCTACGCCTGGTAGTTCTCAACCCCTATTCTTAGTTGATGGAGTTCAAGTTCCAGATATTAGTTTTGTAAACCCTTCTGATATAAAAAGTATCACAACTTTAAAAGATGGTGCTTCTGCTGCAATATACGGAGCAAGAGGTGGTAATGGTGTAGTACTTTTAACCACAAAAAAAGGGCAAAAAAATGATCATTTATCAGTATCTATAGATGGTTACACTGGATTTCAAAATAGATTAAATACACCTAATTTATTGAATAGAGATCAGTATGTTGAATATTATAATGCTTATCGAACTTCAGTGGGACAAACAACAATAGCACAAAGTGATATCGCTTTATTACCAAATACAAATTGGTATGACGTATTATTTGATGATGATCCGATGAAAAGTTTTATAAATGCATCCGTTTCTGGTGGTACAGGAAAATCATCTTATTACTTTTCTGGAAGTATTTTCGATCAAGAAGGACTAGTTGGTGGTAAAGCTGATAAATCTGGGTTTGAAAGAAAAACAATAAATTTTAACTTTAATACTGAATTAAAAGAAAACTTAAAATTAAGATTAGGTGCTAACTTAATTAGAGTAAAACAAAGAAGATTACCTGGTGAAAATGATGATAGTGTTGGTGCTGGGAATCCTTTTAATCAATTAGCTGTATTATTACCTATTTTTCCTGTATTAGATGAAGATGGAAATTATTATGATGTAAGTGCTCAAAATGGTCCTAATTCTGTAAATGGAGTTACTATTCCTGGTGTAAATGGTCCTTTTAATCCTTTATTAGCTGTTGATTTTTCTACTATTGAAGATAAATCTAGAAACCTTTTCTTAAATGGAGGTCTTGAATGGAAAGTAATCGACAATTTAACGTTAGATTTAAACTACGGATACTACGAAAACTTAACAACAAATAAATCTTTTCAAGAAGCCTATGACTTTAGAAATGGAACTGCTCCTAATGGCTTAGCTTCTGTTTCTGGAACAGGGAATAACCAATTAGATGAATCATATTTTGATAACCGATTTAATCAATTTGATGCCACATTAAAATATGATTTCGAAAAATTAGTTGGAGAGGATCATAATTTAGAATTATTAGTAGGAACTACAGCTTTAGAAGAAAAAAATACTTTTTCTACTAGAAGAGCAGTCGGTCTTTCTAAAAATACTTTCGATGAAGCTAACTTTGCTTTAGTTGGTGATCAGAGTAAAATTATTTCTCCTGTACAAGGCTCAGACAGAGAAGGTTCTTTATTATCTTACTATACAAGAGCTACATACGATTACAAAAGAAAATACTTATTTACAGCTTCTTTAAGAGCAGATCAATCTTCTAAATTTGGTCCTGGTAATAGAACTGGTTATTTCCCAGCTGTTTCTGGTGGATGGGTAATGTCTGAAGAAGATTTCTTTAATCAAGATAGCTTTGTAAACTTATTAAAACTTAGAGCAAGTTGGGGTATTAATGGAGCTGATAACATTTTCGACGATCAATACAGATTATATTTCAATAACACTTCTAATGCTATCATTGGAGGTAGTAGTGTAACAGGATTTACTCAAGCTATTCTACCAAATCCAGATGTAAAATGGGAAGAAGTTGCACAAACTAATTTCGGATTAGATGTTAATGCTTTTAATAATGCTTTAGGAATCACTTTCGATTACTATATCAAAAAAACAAGCGGAGTTTTATTACCTGTAGGTGTGCCTTCTTACATTGGAATTCCTGCTGCTTTTAAAAACATTGGGGAAGTTGAAAATAAAGGGTTTGAATTTTTAATTTCTTATAAGAAAGATTATGATAATGGGTTTAATTGGAATGTAAATTTCAATATTGCTAAAAATGATAATGAGGTTACAGATTTAGCTGGTGTAAATCCTTTAAGAGATGGACAAACACTAAACTTTAATGATCCTATAAGTATTACTGTAGAAGGACAACCTATTGCTAGTTTCTATGGATATAAAGTAAAAGAAATAAATGCTAACGGAGAATTAGTTTTTGATGATATGGTAGATGGTGTAGCTGGATTAAGTAATGCAGATCGAACTATTATTGGTAATGCTTTTCCTGACTTTACATACGGATTCAATTTTGGATTGAATTATAAGGGAATTGACTTAGGAGGATTCTTATATGGTTCTGAAGGAAATGATATTTATGATGCTACAACTAGAACAGACTTCTCTTTATCTAACAGACCTGCTTCTTACTTAACAAACGGAGTTCAAAATCTTTTAGGAAACACTGCAGGAAGTAACTTAAGAGATGTTTCAGACTTTTATGTTAAAGATGGTTCTTTCTTAAAATTAAGAACAATTACTTTAGGGTATACATTACCGCAAAATGCTATAAAATCTATCGGTTTATCTCATGCTAGATTGTATGTAACTGGAGAAAATTTATTTGTGATTACAGATTATGAAGGAGCAGATCCTGAAATTGGTCAAGCTAACGCCACTTCACCTTTAGACATTGGTATCGATAGAGGTTTCTTCCCTTCTGCCAAAGGTTTCATTTTCGGATTTCAATTCAAATTTTAAAAACTTAGATCATCATGAAAATCAATATAAAACATATAAAAAAGTCGTTTATAATAAGTGCATTCACAATAGCTAGTTTTACAGCTTGTGACTCAGATGATTTCTTAGATCAAGGATCAAACACTATACTTTCTTCTAATGATATTACAGAAGACATCGATAGACTTGTTGTTGGTGCTTACGATGTATTACAATGGCAAAATTTAGGAGTAAATGAATCTTTTAAAAAACATATCTATCCGGTAATGTGGCAAGGTATTAGAGCCGACGATATGGTTTCTCAATACAATAATTTCTGGGGAGCTGGTTTATTATTAGATGACTTCGCTTTAATTCAATCCAATAATTCAAATATTGAAGCATTATGGAGCAAATGGTTTGCTGGAGTTTCTAGAGCAAATACAGCTATTGAAGCATTAGAAGTTTCTACTTTAGATAATAAGGATAGGTTAATTGCAGAGTCTAAATTCATAAGAGCGTTTTGTTATTTCGAATTGGTACGATCTTTTGGTGGTGTTCCTTTATACACTAAAAACCCAACTGCAAACGAACCTTTAGAAATTCCAAGAGCAACTGCCGAAGCAGTTTACGATCAAGTTGAAACAGATTTAAGAGATGCAATATCAGATTTAGAAGGAAAAGGAGCAACAGAAATAGGTAGAGCTACAAGAGGTGCTGCACAAGCACTTTTAGCTAAAGCTCATTTGGCTCAAGGTGAATATACAGAGGTTTTAACATATACAAACGCAATTATTGCTTCTGGTGAGTATCAATTAGAAAGTAATTATGCTGATATCTGGAATTACTCTAATGAATTTGGAGTAGAATCTGTTTTTGAAATTGATTATAGGTCTGATATTACTACAGATTATTTTGAAGCTATCGGAGGAAGAGCTGACGGAAACTCTGCATATCAAGTATTTGGATATATTTTTAACGGTGCTAACGGAGGATTTGGTAATGGTGTACCAAGACCAGAACTTATTGCTATGTTTGAAAATGCAGATACAAGAAAAGATGCTTCATTTATTGTTCCTGAAACTATCTTAGAAAACGGTGTACAAACTTGTGGGTGTTTAATCTTTAATCCAGACGGAACAATTGATGATAGTAATCAAGCCGATTGGTTACCGAATTCAACAGATACTTATAATTTCTTCTGGTTATTTAATAATAGTTCGTGGTTATCAAGAGCTAACAGTAGAAAACACACCATTCCACAAGCTATTGCTTCAAGTTTACCAACCATTAGTCAAACTGATGTTAATGAAAAAGTTATTCGTTATGCAGAAGTTTTATTGATGCATGCTGAAGCTAGTTTATTCGGAGCTGGAGCAAACCCTGCCGGACAAGTAGCTTTCGATATGGTAAGAAACAGAGCTTATGCTGGAACTGCTCCTGCAATGGCTTTAACTTTAGAAAATTTAAAAGATGAACGAAGAAGAGAATTAGCCACAGAAGGTTGGAACAGATTCTCTGATTTAGTTCGCTGGGGAGATGCTGCTACTGCATTAGCCTTTAAAGGATTTACTCCAGGAAGAGATGAATTGTTGCCAATACCTCAATCAGAAATTGATATTGTTGGAACTGCTATTTTACCACAAAACCCTGGTTACTAAAACGTACGAAATTCCATTAAATATTTTTTTAGAGCTGTTGTTTGATTCATCAGAAACAGCTCTAAATTTTTAATCCGCTTATGAATTATTATATAGGATATGATATTGGTAGCTCTTCAGTAAAAGTAGCTATTGTAGAAGCATTGTCTGGAAAAAAGATCATTGCTTTGCATGAACCTGATGGAGAAATGGAAATTCTTTCATTTCAAAAAAATTGGGCAGAACAAAACCCTAACGAATGGTGGAAACATATTTGTAATGCAACTAAAAGAGCTATTGTTGAAGCTAATATAGATGCTTCTAAAATAACAGCCGTAGGTATTTCATACCAAATGCATGGTTTAGTTATCGTTGATAAAGAATATAATCCGATTAGAAATTCTATTATCTGGTGCGATAGTAGAGCTGTTTCTATAGGAAATAAAACTTATACTAATGTAGGTCATGATAAATGCGCTGAAAACTTACTCAATTCTCCTGGAAACTTCACCGCTTCGAAATTAAAATGGGTTCAAGAGAATGAACCTGAAAATTATGAGAAAATCTATAAGTTCATGTTACCTGGTGATTTCATTGCCATGAAGTTATCTGGTGAAATTACAACAACAAAAAATGGACTTTCAGAAGGTATTCTTTGGGATTATAAAAACAATACAACTGCTCATTGGCTTTTAGATTATTTACAAATTGATAGTAACCTCACTCCTACTATCGTAGATAATTTTACGACTCAAGGTAAAATAACTGCTAAAGCAGCTGAAGAAACAGGTTTACCTATTGGAATTCCAATCACATACAGAGCTGGAGATCAGCCTAACAATGCTTTATCATTAAATATATTTAACCACGGAGAAGTTGCTGCAACTGGAGGAACTTCAGGAGTTATCTACGCAGTGTCAAATCAACAAAACTCAAAAGAAACGACTCGAATTAATCATTTCGCACATGTAAATTATACTGAATCTTCTAAAAATATTGGTAAGCTTTTGTGTATAAATGGTGCAGGAATTCAGTATCGTTGGTTACGAAATCATAGTGTAGAAAACTCCTATGAAAATATGAATCGTAAAGCTTCTAACATTCCTATTGGTTCAGATGGAGTTAACTTAATTCCTTTTGGTAACGGAGCAGAAAGAATCTTCAACAACAAAACTATTGGCACACATATCAATAATTTAAACCTCAACAAACATAGTCATGGTCATTTATATAGAGCCGCTTTAGAAGGGATTGCTTTTTCATTTGTATACGGAATGGAAATTTTGAAAAATGATAATGCAGATATTAATGTGATACGTGCTGGGAATGACAATCTTTTCAGATCTGAAATCTTTGCTAATACCGTAGCTACTTTAATCGGACAAGAAATAGAAATTTATAATACAACTGGTGCTATTGGTGCTGCTAGAGCTGCTGGTTTAACAGATGGTGATTTTCAAAAATTTGGTGACAGTATTACTAAAAATGACCATGTTATGACTTACATGCCACTAGAAAATAATGAACCTTATGTAGCAGCATATCAAAATTGGAGAAACAATTTAGAAATCATATTAAATAGTAAATAAACAACAATGCTAGTACAACAAAACACTACATATTTCAAAGGTATAGACGCAATTAAATATGAAGGAAGAGATTCTGATAATCCACTTGCCTTTAAATGGTACGACCCTGATAGAATCGTAGCAGGAAAATCCTTAAGAGAACATTTCAAATTTGCAGTTGCCTACTGGCATACATTCTGCGGACAAGGTTCTGATCCATTTGGACCAGGAACTCAGAATTTTGCTTGGGATACAGCTGCTGATCCTATTCAAGCAGCAAAAGATAAAGCTGATGCTGCTTTTGAATTCATTGGTAAAATGGGATTTGATTATTTCTGTTTTCATGATTATGATTTAGTTCAAGAAGCCGCTACTTTTTCTGAATCTGAAAAACGATTACAAACTATAGTAGAATACATTAAAGAGAAAAAAGCAGAAACTGGTATTAAACTTTTATGGGGAACTGCCAACTGTTTTTCGAATCCGAGATACATGAATGGTGCTGCAACAAATCCTGATTTTAATGTTGTTGCTAGAGCTGGCGGACAAGTAAAATTAGCTTTAGATGCTACAATCGCTTTAGATGGTGAAAACTATGTGTTCTGGGGAGGTCGTGAAGGTTATATGTCTTTATTAAATACAGACATGAAACGAGAATTAGATCATATGGCTCAGTTTTTAACTATGGCTAAAGATTATGCTCGTAACCAAGGATTCAAAGGAACATTTTTTATTGAGCCTAAACCGATGGAACCTATGAAACATCAATACGATTTTGATAGTGCTACAGCTATTGGTTTCTTAAAAGAATAGCACAACATACTTTTCAGCATGAAATAGAAGTTGCTGGAGCAGCTGGAATGCTAGGAAGTATAGATGCTAACAGAGGCGATTATCAAAATGGTTGGGATACAGATCAATTCCCAAACAACATTTTAGAAGTTACAGAAGCTATGTTAGTTTTCTTAAAAGCTGGTGGATTGCAAGGTGGTGGTGTTAATTTCGATGCATAAATCAGAAGAAACTCAACTGATATGGAAGATGTATTCTTAGCCCATATAGGTGGTGCAGATACATTTGCTAGAGCCTTAATTACTGCTGATAAAATTATTTCTTCTTCTGCATATGATACACTTCGTCAGAAAAGATATAACTCTTTTGATGGAGGAAAAGGTAAAGATTTCGAAACAGGGAAATTAAATTTAAATGACTTGTATGAAATCGCTCATCAAAATGGAGAATTAGCTCCAATTAGTGGAAAACAAGAACTTTTTGAAAACATTTTAAATCAATATATATAATTGAAAATGGAATCTGTATTAGAAAGCTTAGATTGGGTAGTATTAAGTATATATTTCCTTGCTTTAATTGCAGTAGCAGTTTGGGTAATTCTTCAAAAAAATAAAAATACTGAAGATTATTTTCTAGCAGGTCGTAATGTAGGATGGTTTGTTATTGGTGCTTCAATCTTTGCTTCTAATATTGGTTCAGAACATGTAGTTGGTTTAGCAGGAACTGGTGCAGAATCGGGAATGCCAATGGCACATTACGAATTACATGCTTGGATTGTTTTACTCTTAGGTTGGTTATTTCTCCCATTTTATATGAGAAGTGGCGCATTTACAATGCCTGAGTTTCTAGAAAAAAGATTCGATGCAAAATCAAGATGGTTTTTATCTATCTTTTCTTTACTAGGATACATAGTTACCAAAGTTTCTGTGACTATTTATGCTGGTGGAATTGTTGTTTCTGAATTGTTAGGAATTCCGTTTTGGTACGGAGCTATTGGAATTGTTGTTTTTACAGGAGTTTACACCATTATTGGTGGCATGAAAGCTGTAATTTATACAGAAACTTTACAAACGATAATTTTAATTCTAGGGTCATTAATAGTTACATATTTAGGTTTACAAGAAATCGGTGGCTGGAATGAATTAAGAGCTACAGTAGATACTCAGCATTTTAATATGTGGAGACCAATGAACGATCCTGATTTTCCATGGACTGGTTTACTTTTTGGAGGAACTATTGTTGGTATTTGGTATTGGTGTACAGATCAATATATCGTACAACGTACTTTAGCCGCTAACAATATTAAAATTGGTAGACGTGGAGCTATTTTTGGAGCTTATTTAAAAATACTTCCAATTTTCATCTTTTTAATTCCTGGTATTATTGCATTTGCTTTGGCAAAAAAAGGAATCATTACCTACGATAAGCCAGATGAAGTCTTCCCTACTCTAGTAAAAACTTTACTTCCTGTTGGATTAAAAGGATTAGTTGCTGGTGGTTTAATGGCTGCTTTAATGAGTTCTTTAGCTTCTGTTTTCAACTCTTGTTCTACTATTTTCACTATTGATATTTATAAAAAATTAAAACCGAATTTAGACGAAAAACGTCTGTTAAAAATTGGTCGAATTGCTACGGCAATTGTTGTTTTCTTAGGAATTATTTGGATTCCTATAATGGCTAAAATTGGAGGTGGTACTTTGTATAAATACCTGCAAAGTGTTCAATCTTACATTGCGCCTCCAATTACAGCTGTTTTCTTACTAGGTATTCTTTGGAAACGTGTAAATGCTAAAGCTGCCATTACAACTTTATTATCTGGACTCGTAATTGCGGCACTTCGAATTGCTGCTGAAATAAATATTGAAAGTTTATCTGGTATAGCTTATGATTTTGCTGCTATTAATTTTGCACACATGGCAATTTTCATGTTCGTTTTTTCAATACTTATTTGTGTTTCCATTAGTTTAATAACTGAAGCTCCAAATTATGAATCTTTTAAAGGTTTAGCCTTTGGAAATCTAACCAAAAATCAACTCAACCAAACAAAAAATAGTTACGATACAATAGACCTAGTTTTGTCTGTTCTACTGATCGTAATCATTGTAATCATACTAACCTATTTTACTGGATAAAATGAAATTTTTTATTGATACTGCCAACTTAAAACAAATTGAAGAAGCTCAAGCTTTGGGTATTCTTGATGGTGTAACTACCAATCCATCTTTGATGGCTAAAGAAGGAATAACAGGAAGTCAAAATATCATCAATCACTATAAAACTATCTGTGATATTGTTGATGGAGATGTATCTGCCGAAGTAATTGCTACAGATTTTCAAGGTATGATTAATGAAGGTGAAGCTTTAGCTGAGCTTCATCCTCAAATTGTAGTAAAAATTCCAATGATAAAAGACGGTATAAAAGCCTGTAAATACTTTTCAGACAAAGGAATTAAAACAAATGTAACTCTTGTATTTTCTGCAGGACAAGCATTATTAGCTGCCAAAGCTGGTGCAACTTATGTTTCTCCATTTATTGGACGATTAGATGATATTTCAACTGATGGATTGCATCTAATTTCAGAAATCAGACAAGTGTATGATAATTATAATTTTAAAACAGAAATACTAGCTGCATCTGTGCGTCACACCATGCATATTAACAATTGTGCAAAAATTGGTGCAGATGTAATGACCGGACCTTTAAGTGCTATTAAAGGTTTATTAAAACATCCTTTAACAGATATTGGTTTAGCAAAATTCTTAGCTGATTATAAAAAAGGAAACTAAAATGGAGGTAAAAAAACTTGAAGATTTAGTGTTTCAGACACGTAGAGATATTGTTAGAATGGTTCATAAAGTAAGTTCTGGTCATCCTGGAGGTTCTTTGGGGTGTACTGAATTCTTCGTTGCATTGTATCATGAAATCATGAACATAAATACAGATTTTAATATGGATGGAATCAACGAAGATTTATTCTTCTTATCCAATGGTCATATTTCTCCTGTATTTTATAGTGTTTTAGCAAGACGAGGCTATTTTCCTGTGGAAGAATTAAATACTTTTCGATTATTGAATTCTCGTTTACAAGGACATCCAACTACACATGAAGGTTTACCTGGAATTCGAATTGCTTCTGGTTCTTTAGGGCAAGGAATGTCTGTTGCGATTGGAGCTGCTCAAGCAAAAAAACTGAATGATGACAGTAGTTTAGTGTTTAGTTTGCACGGAGATGGCGAATTACAAGAAGGACAAAATTGGGAAGCAATTATGTACGCTTCCGCCAAAAAAGTTGATAATTTAATTGCAACGGTAGATTATAATGGTCAACAAATAGATGGCTCAACAGCACAAGTACTTTCACTAGGAAATTTAGAAGAAAAATTTACAGCATTTGGTTGGGAAGTCATCAATATTAAAGAAGGAAATAACATTTCAGAAGTTGTAAAAGGCTTAACTAAAGCCAAAGAACGTTCAGGAAACGGAAAACCGATTTGTGTCTTATTACATACAATTATGGGAAATGGTATCGATTTTATGATGCATACTCATGCTTGGCATGGAAAAGCTCCTAACGATGAACAACTAGAAACGTCATTAGAACAAAATCCTGAAACTTTAGGAGATTATTAATCAACTTGAACACCTAACAATGAAAGAATATACATACACAGAAAAAAAAGATACACGTAGTGGTTTTGGTGATGGTTTAACAGAATTAGGAAGAACAAATCCTAATGTTGTCGCTTTATGTGCAGATTTAGTTGGTTCACTGAAAATGCAAGATTTTATTGATGAAAATCCAGAACGTTTTTTTCAAGTAGGAATTGCAGAAGCTAATATGATGGGAATTGCAGCTGGATTAACCATTGGTGGTAAAATTCCTTTTACTGGAACATTTGCTAATTTCTCTACAGGAAGAGTTTACGATCAAATCCGTCAATCTATTGCCTATTCTCATAAAAATGTAAAAATCTGTGCTTCTCATGCTGGTTTAACTTTGGGAGAAGATGGAGCAACACATCAAATTTTAGAAGATATTGGATTAATGAAAATGCTTCCTGGAATGGTTGTCATCAATCCGTGTGATTATAATCAAACCAAAGCTGCAACAATTGCTATTGCTGAATATGAAGGACCTGTGTACTTACGTTTTGGGCGACCAAAAGTTCCTGTATTTACGCCAAACGATCAACAATTTGAAATTGGTAAAGCCATTCAACTTCAAAAAGGAAGTGATGTAACTATTGTTGCTACTGGACATTTGGTCTGGGAAGCTTTAGAAGCTGTAAAAGAATTATATAAAGAAGGAATTCAAGCTGATGTAATAAACATTCACACCATAAAACCTTTAGACGAAAATGCTATTTTAAAATCTATAAAAAAAACAGGTTGTATTGTTACTACGGAAGAACATAATATTTATGGAGGTTTAGGTGAAAGTGTGGCTCGATTATTAAGTACGAACGATCCTACTCCACAAGAATTTGTAGGGACTAACGATACTTTTGGTGAATCTGGAACACCAGATCAATTAATGAAAAAATATGGTATAGATAAAGATGCTATTATAAAAGCGGTTAAAAAAGTTATCGCTCGTAAAAACAAATAAAAACGATCATGAATTACATCGAAAAAATAGCCGAAAAGTTTTGGAAAGAAGGTTATGTTATTTTAGAAAACTTCTTTGACGAAACATTAATGGATGATTATAATTCAAAAATCTTAGCGCATTATGGTGTAAATCCGAGTTGGGAACATACAAACGAATTTATTTCAAAATCAGCTGTAGAAGTTATTCCATGGTTTCCATATCGAGAAGGAAAACCATATTTCGATGGAATTGATAAACACGAAGTTTTTAATAAAATTACTAGTGAAATACTTCATGATAACTGGGAAAACCTCTATTGTATGATGATGTTTTCTAAAGCTGGAAGTAAAGGTCAGGCATGGCATCAAGATTGTCCTCCAGAAAATTCTAAAAAGTATAATTTAAACAGATTGGTTTACACACACGATATTAACGACGAAACTGGTGGTGAAATTGTGATTATGCCAAAAGCTCATAAAGCTGGAGTTTTACCTGTTGGAAAACCACATGAAGATATTAAAGGACAACTTGTTTACAAACCTAAAAAAGGAACAGTTATCTTTTTACACGGACATTGTTTTCATAGAGTAATGCCGGTTAAAAGAGATCGAATTTCTACAAACTTTAGAGCTGTTCCAAACGGAACTCCAGAAGACATTACAGACATTTGCGTGTATAGAAATATGCGTTATAAATTTTCTACAGAAGAAGTAATTGAAGAACGTATTTAACCATGAAAAGAAAACTCATACTATTCAATATCATTTTCTTACTCATTACTTGTTCCACTTTCATAAAAAAAGAGGATAAAATTCAACCACAAAAAGTAAGTGTCAAAAATGTAAATGGTCAATACAACTTTTACATTAATGATTCTGTTTTCAATATTAAAGGTATTGGATTTAATTATGAATATAGAGCCGATTTTGAAAACTTAAAGAAAACCGGTGCTAACGCAATTAGAACTTGGTCCACAAAAAACGCAGATACTATTTTGGCTGCTGCTGAAAAATTTGACTTAAAAGTTGCCTTAGGAATAAACATTGGAAAAGAGCTTTGGGGTTTCGATTATAATGATTCAGTTGCTGTAAAAAAACAATATGCTAGAGTAACCAAAATCATAGATCAATATAAAAACCATCCTAATTTACTTTGCTGGGTTGTTGGTAATGAATTGAATTTACTTTTTGATGAAAATGGTGGATTGAAAGATGTAAATCCGAAAGTATATGAAGCAATGAGTACTATTGTAGATTATATTCATAAAAACGATCCTAATCATCCAGTTACTATGACTTTTGCAGGTGTTATTCCTGAGCATTTAAAAGTTGCTTTAGATAAAATTCCGCAGTTAGATATTGTTTCTGTTCAAGTATATGCAGATTTAGAAAATGTTGAAGAACGTATCAAAGCAACAGGAATTTCAAAACCATATATGATTACAGAATTCGGTCCGAAAGGATTTTGGGAAATGCCAAAAACTAATTGGAATCGTGAAATTGAGGAACCAAGCGGACCAAAAGTTGAAGGCATTTTAAAACGTATTCAAAAAGGTATATTAGAAAATACTTCAGGACAATGTTTAGGCGGATTTGCTTTTGTTTGGGGACAAAAACATGAACGTACTCCAACTTGGTATGGTATGCATCATGAAGATGGAAAACAAACAGCTTATGTAGATATGCTTACCAAACTTTGGACTGGTAAATTCCCAAAGAATAGAGCGCCCATAGTAGATAGTTTGTTGCTTAATAAGCAAAAAGCAACTGACAATATTCACTTAAAAACTAGTACAACTTATACTACGAAAGTTTTTGCTTCAGATCCTGATAATAATGAATTAAGTTATACATGGGAAATTGCAAAGGAAGTCGAAAAAAGAAGTCAAGGTGGAGAAAAAGAAATAAAACCAGCTCGTATTCCTGTTGAAATCATTAAAAATGAAAACGGAGAATTTACTTTTATTACTCCAAATGAGGCAGGAGAATATCGAATTTTAGTATATGTTTATGACGGAAAAAATAAAGCTGGAAATGCAAATATTCCTTTTCTAATCAAACAATAAAAATGAATACAATTATAAAATGGGGAGTGATTGGTTTAGGCAATATTGCACACCAATTTGTTAGAGATTTAGCTTTAGTAAACAGTGCTGAATTATATGCTGTTGCTTCAAGGTCTATTGATAAAGCTAATGATTTTGGTGCAAAATATAATGCAAAAAAAATGTATGGTAAATATGAGGATCTAATGAAAGATCCGAATATTGATATTATCTACATTGCTACTCCACACGACTCTCATAAAAACTTAACTATTCAATCTTTAGAACATGGAAAACATGTTTTATGTGAAAAACCAATTGCAATAAATTACGAACAAACTAAAGCAATGTTTGATGCTTCTGTAAAACATCAAAAGTTTTTAATGGAAGCTTTTTGGACTCGTTTTAATCCTTCAATCAGAGAAATTTTATATAAAATCCAACAAGGAGATTTAGGAGAAATTAAATACGTCAATACTGATTTTGCTTTTAGAGTTGAAAATCCGACAGGAAGAATGACCAACATTAATAATGCTGGTGGTTCTTTATTAGATATGGGAGTTTATCCATTAATGCTATCCTATATCATTCTAGGAAAACCTAAAAATGTATTAGCAACTTCTAATTTCTTTGAGTCTGGAGCAGACAAACAAACTGCCATGATTTTACAATATGAAAATGCACAAGCTATTTTACATAGTAGTTTTGTTTCTCCTTCAAACATGTCTGCAACGATTAGTGGTACAGAAGGCAGATTAAACATTCACGCAATTTGGCACGAAACACAAGGTTTTTCAATTATCAAAAATGGTCATGCTATAGATTACCACTACCCTACTTTAGGAAAAGGATTTACCTATGAAATTGAAGAATGCCACCGTTGTATTCAAAATAATCAAATTGAAAGTGAGTTTTGGACGCATCAAAATAGTTTAGATTTGATTGCTATTGCAGATCAAGTAAGAAAACAATCGGGATTAAAATTCCCTAATGAAATATAATTTTTTGAACTTTACAATATGAAGAAATCATTATTTGTTGCATTTGTAGTTTCCCTTGGAGGATTCTTATTTGGCTTCGACGCTGGTATTATTTCTGGAGTTATGACCTATGCTGGTCCAGAATTTAATTTAAACGATATTCAAACCGGTTGGGTAGTTAGCTCTCCATCGTTTGCCGCAATGTTCTCTATGTTAATTGCTGGTGGAATTAGTGATAAAATTGGACGAAAGAAAATCTTAATTCTAGTTGCATTTTTATATGCTTTATCAGCAGTGTTATCTGCTTATGCAATCTCTTATGAAATGTTATATATCGCTCGTATGATTGGCGGATTAGCTTTCGGAGCTGCATTAATTTTAGCTCCAACATATATTGCTGAAATTTCAACTGCAGAAAGTAGAGGAAAATTAGTATCAATTCAGCAATTAAATATTGTTTTAGGTTTCTTTGCTGCTTTTTTAAGTAATTATTATTTCAATCAAATATACTCATCTGGAGAAAGTAATTTCTTAACAGAAACCAATGTATGGCGTTGGATGTTAGGTGTAGAATTATTACCCGCTATTTTATATTTCATTCTCTTATTTTTTGTTCCTAAAAGTCCGAGATGGTTATTTGTTCAAAAGCGTAATGAAGAAGCCAAAGAGGTTTTAATAAGTATGTATGGAGAAATTAAAGCTAAAGAACAAACAAATACAATTCTAGATAGTTTAGCTGGTATTGAAATTTTAAGTGATAAAGAAAAAGTAAAGCTTAAAGATTTATTTAAACCGGCTATGAAATTAGTAATTACTGTAGGAATTATCATCGGAATTTTACAGCAAATCACTGGAATTAACGCAATATATTTTTATGCAACTTCAATTTTTAAACAGACAGGAATTGGTACAGATGCAGCATTTTCTTCTGGAGTTTTATTAAGTACAACAACTGTTGTATTTACAATAATCTCTATGTTTTTAATTGATAAAATGGGAAGAAGACCATTATTATTGGTTGGAATTGTTGGAATTTCTGTAAGCTTATTATTGTGTGCTTATGAATTTAATAATGCTACGTATGAATTGACTTCAGAAAAAATAAGTCAGTTTAACTTTGAAGGAAAAGAAAAATTAAACTCATTAATAGGAACCAAATTTGATAGTGATGTTGATTTCAAAAATGAAATGAAATCCATTTTAGGACAACAGGTTTATGCAAAAAACGATGGAGCAATTCTCGAAGCTGCTATTTCTATGAATGCTACTTTAGTATTGACCGGAATTTTAGGATTTATCGCTTGTTTTGCTTTTTCATTAGGTCCTGTAATGTGGGTGATGTTATCAGAATTATTTCCGAATAGATATCGTGGATTAGCCATTGGATTTATTGGTTTTATCAATGGTTTTGTAAGTTGGTTAGTCCAACAAATTTTCCCTTGGGAATTATCAACTTTAGGTAATGCTGCGAGCTTTTTTATCTTCGGAATTATAGCATTAGTTGGCTTCTTCATTTTATTAAAAATATTGCCAGAAACAAAAGGAAAATCATTAGAACAAATCGAAAAAGACTTAGTAAAAGCGTAAATGAATACAATACAAAATCCCATATTAAAAGGTTTTAATCCAGATCCTTCAATCTGTAGAGTTGGCGACGATTATTAT
>ERZ1740052.165-NODE-165-length-22625-cov-5.301329_pt1 | contig 22625 bp, 22 predicted proteins | sample MGYA00581750_ERZ1740052 | MGnify/ENA primary metagenome ERZ1740052 (study PRJEB43018, sample SAMN04849743) | marine metagenome | isolation source: floating plastic debris | place: Pacific Ocean | collected 2008-08-30 | study: EMG produced TPA metagenomics assembly...
ACTAGGAGGAGCAAACAACGGTATCGTAGGTTTGCAACCGAGTTTTACTGGTTGAGCCAGTATCGCTTCTGAAGCGAAAATCAGAGGAGACGTCATCTCATACCCGGCAAAACAGACTGTGAGAATGACTAAAGAACGAGCCAGGCAAAAAGATTGCCTATCGTAAGGCTAAATTCTTTGGCGAAGTCTGGTACAGGCAGTGGTGTTTCTGGTGCGTTATCGGCCAGGTCGTAAATGGCAGTATGCTGATCCGGCTGATGCACATATACCGCATCTTCAGAAGGATCGATCAGCCAGCCCATTGCCGCGCCATGTTCAAGACAGCGCAAAATCTTCTTATTGACTTTCTTATAGCCCTCCCCAGGCGATAAAATTTCGATAATCCAGTCGGGAGGAATTGGAAAAACATTTTCGACTCTGCCATTTTCCTTTCGAGGAATTCTATCCCAAATAAAAACAGAAATGTCAGGAACGATAGAGATCCCGTCGAATGTACAGCGAAGTTCAGTAAACGCAGCAGCTGTCTTGTCAGGGTTTAGCTTTTCGTCAAGCGCGGCACCCAACTTAACTTGAATTCTGCTATGTTCACCTTGTGGCATGGGTTTTTGGCTAATTTTTCCATCCAGATATTCACTAGCAGGTTTGGTTTCTGGCTGTGCCAAGAAATCTTCTAATGTTATTGGTTTAGGTGGGGCTTGTACCATTAGTAGACTCCTCAAGCAAAGACTTTAGTAACATCAAGAGTAAAACCCGTAAGGACTGTCTCTCCTGATAAATCCGTTGGGAAATCTACTGTTTCTACAGAACTCTCGGCTCTATAAATCTCGACTTTTCGTCTCTTTGGATCAATAAGCCATCCTAGCCTCAGTCCGTTATCGAGGTACTCCTGCATCTTGTCTTGTGTATTAGACAAACTGTCACTCACGGAGCGAAGTTCTATTGCAAAGTCAGGACACAGCGGCAGAAATTTATCAGGGTCAGGATTAATCGCTTCTATGCGTGTCTTCTGCACCCATGAAACGTCTAGAGAGCGAGTTGCACCGTTTGGGAGTCTGAATCCTGTTGATGAGTCGAAGGCGATACCAGTGTCGTCTTTTTTAGCCCAGCTAGTAACGTACCAACTTAGATCGTTATTGCAGCGACCTGTATCCCATCCTGTTGGCGGCATAATAATGAGATTTCCTTCCGCAGTCAGCTCTAGTTTTAAGTCCCGGTTCGCTTGGCACAGTCGGTAGAATTCGGCATCACCTAGCCGGAGGTCTGCGGACTTCATTTCTAACGTTAGAGTCATCATCGCTTGTTGCCATGAGTACGAAGGTCTTTCAATTCTACAAAAAACAGCTACTTTAGCGGCTCGTAATGGATGCAGTCGCTACAGGGGCCGCTAGGGTTGATGGCGCAGCGGACTAGCTCGGAGCGGGCGTTGTAGGTGCAGGTAATGTCACCAATAACCCAGTCACCATTCAGCAGCGTTCTTTCTTCGGGTACGGCTGTTTCCTTTACGTGAACGACGGCTTTGTGGAGATAGTAGCGACCTAGCTTGAGCTGGTACTGATGACGCCGCACCAGAATTTGGTAGGTATGGCCGTCAATATCGACGTAGGTGCCAGGGTAAAGGCTACGGTCCATTTTGATATGGCTCAGCACTTCTTTGGATTCGCTGAGGACAATATCGGTAGGTAAGGCTTTTAGCTCCATGAATAAATAATAGCGAAGGTCTAAATGTTGGGGGCTTATGAAGAAGGGCATCTCCCAATCACTGAGGATCGGGAGATGCCCTTTGTGTCCACTAATCAGCGGCCACTGATCAGAGGCCTTTAATCAGGCTTCAAATCAGTCGCTTACTTCTTAGCCGCTTCCTGACGCTCTTTGGCTTCTTTGATCACTTCTTCAGCAACATTCTTAGGACATGGGGCATAGTTGCCAAATTCCATGGAGAACTGACCGCGACCAGAGGTCATGGTGCGCAGGTCGCCGATGTAGCCAAACATTTCACTCAAAGGAACATCTGCTTTGATGCGCACACCCATTGGGTTTGAGTTCTGAGACTTGATCATGCCGCGACGACGGTTCAGATCACCGATGACGTCACCCATGTGATCGTCGGGAGTGAATACGTCGACGTTCATGATGGGCTCAAGGATCTGTGGGCCAGCCTTGGGGAAAGACTGACGGTAGGCGGATTTTGCAGCGATTTCGAATGCGATCGCACTCGAATCCACCGCGTGGAAACCACCATCCGAAAGAGTCACCTTCACATCCACCATGGGGTAGCCAGCCAAAGGCCCTTTCTCCATGCTGTTTGCAAATCCTTTCTCTACCGCAGGCCAGAATTCACGAGGAACATTACCGCCCGTAACCTTCGACTCAAACTCAAAGCCAACACCCACTTCAGAAGGCTCAATAGTGTAGTCAATCTTTGCAAACTGACCAGAACCACCAGACTGCTTCTTGTGAGTGTAAGAATCTTGCAGAATCTTGGTAATAGACTCACGATAAGCAACCTGCGGCTTACCCACTTCTACTTCTACGCCGTGAGTACGCTTAAGAATGTCCACCTTAATATCGAGGTGAAGCTCGCCCATCCCCTTAATGATGACTTCGCCACTTTCCTGGTCAGTCTCTACATAGAAGGAAGGATCCTCTTGGACCATCTTGCTCAATGCCAGACCCATCTTCTCAGAACCACCCTTGTCCTTAGGCTCAATGGCAATTGAGATAACCGGATCAGGGAAGACCATCGGTTCAAGCGTTGCAGGGTTCTTAGGATCACAAAGTGTGTGACCTGTCTGCACGTTCTTCATACCTACGATGGCAACGATGTCACCCGCTTGGGCAACGTCGATTTCCTCACGGGAGTCGGCGTGCATAGACACTAAGCGGCCTACACGATCTGTCTTACCCGTAAAGGTATTGAGAACGGTGTCGCCCTTGCTGAGCGTACCGGAGTAGATGCGGATAAAGGTGAGCGCGCCGTAGCGGTCGTCCATGATTTTGAACGCAAGCGCACGCAAAGGTGCATCAGGCGTCACTTTCGCAACACCACCTGTCTCGTTACCATCGAGGTCAACTTCAGGCTGAGGCGCGATTTCAGTTGGGTTTGGTAGGTAGTCTACAACCGCGTCCAATACGTTCTGCACACCTTTGTTCTTAAAGGAAGAGCCACAGTAAGTGGGGAAGAACGTTAGCTCGCGGGTGCCTTTGCGAATGCAGCGCTTGAGCGTGTCGATGTCGGGCTCGTTACCTTCTAGGTAAGACTCCATTACATCGTCATCAATTTCCACCGCAGACTCAATCAGCATTTCGCGGTACTCAGCGACCTTATCCTTCATATCTTCAGGGACATCGGTAAGCTCGTAGTTCATTGGGTCGCCAGAGTCATCCCAAATCCAAGCTTTCTGGGTGAGCAGATCCACAACGCCTACGAAGTTATCTTCGATACCGATAGGCAACACCATAACCAGCGGCTTAGCAGCCAGAATTTCCTCTACCTGCTTAATCACGCTGTAGAAGTCACCGCCAGTACGATCGAGCTTATTGACATAGATGATGCGAGCTACTTTGGATTCGTTTGCGTAGCGCCAGTTTGTTTCGGACTGAGGCTCTACACAACCAGAAGCGCAAAATAAGACAACGCCACAGTCAAGTACATTCAGGGAGCGGTACACATCAAAGGTGAAGTCCACGTGTCCGGGGGTGTCGATGATATTAAGCTGGTGATCATCCCAAAAGCAGGTAGTCGCCGCAGACTGAATGGTAATGCCGCGCTCTTGCTCTTGGTCCATGAAGTCTGTGGTTGCCGCACCATCATGAACTTCACCGATCTTGTGGATTTTGCCGGTGAGCTTCAAGATTCTTTCGGTTGTGGTGGTCTTGCCCGCATCTACGTGGGCAAAGATACCGATATTCCGGTAGCGGGTCAGGTCTTTCATGGTGATTCTTTAGTTGAAGTCTGGGATATGGTCTGGTAGACCGTTAGCACACCACGCCATAAAACTACGGAGGCGGTGCTTACAAATTGGAGCAATTCAGCCATTCTTATGCTCTTATATTGAGCAATAAGACGGGCGTTAGCCGCATTAACTTTCTACCGTCAGCCAGTCATTTGGCCTGCGGCGAGCGTTCGGATAGAGATACTAATACATCTATCAACAGTACTAACTGTTAAACATTGTAAATTATTTTGACGTAGACGTGGCAACGGTTTCGCTCAGTCGCCGAGGGAATAGACCCGTGAACGTTTTTTATTTTTGAGGAGAAATTTTCAACCCTTTCAGGCGGGCGGTGTTGGGCGATAGGCAGGAACGTAATTACCGAGGAAAGAGAGCGGCTGACTCATGTTTTCAGCAAAGCCAAGAATGTTGCGATCGCGCCATTCATACACAATCGCCCCATCCTTATCCAGCAGAAAAGTCGCTCCTCGCTGTGTTAGGTAAGCTGCATCCGGCACATAGGTTTTCCAATTCCTCAGCACTTCACCCATGTTGCGCAGCCTCAGCGTCGCCAGCTCAAACGGCCTTTGAAAGCCTTTTCCGCCCGCTGCCTTAAATACGTCTCCGGTCAGTTCTGGTAGAGGTGCGGCTTTGACTTTTTCATCATCAGCAATTAGCTGAGGGGCTTTCTTGTCTCCGGTATAGCCCCGGAAAACTTCTCTCAGTGTGCCAGGGCTGCCAATACCCATACACATCAGGAGCAAATTGAGATATCCGTCTTGCTGAGAGTTTGTAACCGGTAGAGAGGCTGTGAGGCCTTTGTACAGACAGAGGGACTGATGAAGTGAAGCGGTGGGATCGATATATAGGTGCTGCGATGGAAAGCCGGTGTAGCAGCAGAACTATTCGCCGGCAGTGCGCTCGCCAATCCCAGCCGCCCTGACTTGAACGTTGGCTGCCCGAAGACGCGCACTTTCTTTCTGTAGCCACCAAGCATATTCCAACGTATCGAAATCCCCCATCTGCGGCCACACAAGCAGCAGCGTATGCGGCGCTTCATCACAGGTCGAAAAAAGTGACGAAACAGAACCATCGCTCACCCGCTGAAGTTGGGCTTCGGTCAAAATCGAATGAGTAGTCATACGCTAGCTGTGAAACTACCTTGATCATACAAAGCGACCGATAGCTTAGCTACCAGCCGCTTTTGTTAGCGATATTAAAGTTGCAACTTAGATTTCTGCGTCTTGGGGAACCCACACAGAGACAGAACCACCATTACAACGGAAGTCGGCGCAGCCTCTCTCATTGGTTGTTACAGGCTTATCGATATGGCCTGTAAGGTCAATGTAAGTACGGTGGCGATAGCCCACATCCATGTGCTTTACCCCAGCATCGCCATTACTCATGACAACAGCCATACCACCGGGATGATTGTCATCACCCATGCGCGTCCAGCCAACAACATCTTCATGGTCAAAATAGTCTTTTTGATAACCGTGAGAGTAAGCGTGGCGAGCGTGCAAAAACTTATCAATGAGATATTGATGAGAGTCTAAAAAGATCTCGTGTTCCTCTCCATCGTCACCTTCGTCCTTGTAGTTTGCACCGTAATAGTCACCGTAAAAGACGCAAGGGTAGCCATCTTTCCTTAGCAAAATAAGTGCATAGGCCAATGGCTTAAACCAAGACTCTACCCAAGATTCGAGTGATTGCAAGGGTTGAGAATCGTGATTATCAACAATCGTAACTGCTAGCTCAGGCCGGCTGTTTACCAAACTGTTGTTGAAGATGGTGCGCATATCATAGCTGTCACCTTCTAGGCTTGCATAATGAAAGTTGTAATGCAGTGGCGCATCGAACAAAGGCACCATGCTAGAGGTGAGGTCAATGAACCGGTGTAAAGAAGACAATCGGTGCGACCAATATTCTCCTACAGAGAAGAGTGAGCGACCGCTGTAGCGCTGTACATGCTGCATCCATTGCGGAAAGAAGCCTGCTCGAACATGCTTGACCGCATCAAAGCGGAATCCATCCATGTCGATGGTGTCGACATACCACTCACCCCAACGCTTGATAGCATCTGAGACATCTGGGTTCTGCAAGTCTAGGTTGCAGCCCATGAGGTAGTCGAATGTTCCTCTTTCGAGGTCAACTTGATTTTCAAAAACTTTGCCTTCAAACAGAAATACCGCATCCATCTCAGGATTGTTGCTGTCGTAATCTGTTGCGTTGAAGTGGTACCACTGCCACTCCATGTCATCGTACTTACCATCGCGACCCGGAAACGTGAAATGAGTCCAGGTTTTAATCTCTCTTTCGCCGCCAATCTGTTCTCTTCTATCTTCGGGTGAGTAAGGCGTGGCGTTTACAACTTCTTCACCATCTGCACCCATCATATGGTTTAGAACAATGTCGGCATATACATCCATTCCAGCCGCTTTGGTCTTTTTGATGGCGTTGATATATTCATCCTTGGTGCCGTACTTCGTACGTACTGATCCCTGCTGATCAAATTCTCCTAGATCATACCGGTCGTACACACCGTACCCTACATCTGAATCCCCACCAATTCCTTTGTACGCGGGTGGAAGCCACATTGCTGTAATGCCTTTATCGGAAAGATCACTGGCCTTTTCTGCAAGCTCGTTCCATAACGAGCCGTCCGGGTCCACATACCAGTGGAAGAACTGCATCATTACGCCGTTTGTCGTATACATAATCAAAAGAGATTTTCGAAAGAACAAGGTAGGTTCGCTACCATAGTCGCGCTAGTCTCTATTTCAAACACCGACCTCCGGATATAGGGTTTTATCAATCGAAATAGTGAACTTCCGTTAACATTTCAATTGACTTTTTGCACTCAGGGCAAGTTATAGCTAATGAAAATGAAAAACGCAAGTTTTTATAGTTCATTAGAACTAGTTTTATGCCGAAATCACTCCGCTAAACCCAGCAAAAATTGACGAGCGATCGCAGCTCTTTTTGGTCTTTTTTTCACCCATTGAGAAAACTGCTCAAACCTTGGGTCTCAGGGAAGAGCTGAGGCTTCGCAAATAGCGTTTTTGCCTCTGACTTACAAGCAGAAACTTTGGCCCTCAACAGTAAGAAATAAAGGAAAAATAATTTAGCTAGTCACACGAGTCTATGCGTGTGACCACTCACTCATTTTCACTTTAAAACTTCTACGACTATTGGTATGAGGCGATCCCAGGGACATCTTTCAGTTACTGTCGACTCAGCTAAATTTCACGAAAAAAGCAGCTGTAATCCTGTCATCATAGGGCTCTCAGACTTTATGAGCCAAATATTAAGCATTCGTTACAATAGGCGGCAGGATGATACTCTAGATTTCAGTCCAAACAACCAGAACTTGAGCGTCACCTCATCCGAAACAGCATCCATTTTTAGCAGGGCTTTACGTGATCGCCTGCTTCTCTTTTGCAGCCATTCCTCGGTCACGAATCTCCAAGAAAACCAGCAGCGCATTTACATCCGCCGGATTCACTCCACCAATGCGAGTAGCTTGGCCCACTGTCATCGGTTTAACCTGGTTGAGCTTTTCTCTCGACTCCATCGAAAGCGTCTCAATCGTCATATAGTCCAAATCCTGAGGGAGCACGCGATTAGTCTGCCGAGAAACCAGGTCAATCTGTTTCTGTTGTCTCTGGATATACCCTGAGTACTTAATATCGATTTCAGCCCCCTCTTTCTCAGCCCGGTTCAGCGCAGCATTGCCCAACCCATAATTCTCCAAGTCCGCATAGTGAAACTTAGGCCGACGGATCAAGTCAGCCAACGTCACAGAGCTTTTAATCTTTTGCTGCGTGTCTGCATAGATTTGTTTACCGAGTTCCTCATGCTCCTTCACCCGAGTGCTCTGCATTCGAGCCTTCTCATTACTAATATTTTCTTGCTTTTGGGTGTAGAGGGCCCATCGGCGATCATCAATCAGGCCAATCTCCCTTCCCAACGGCGTCAACCGCTGGTCGGCATTATCTGAACGCAAAATCAACCGATACTCTGAGCGAGAAGTCAGAACGCGGTATGGTTCACGCAATTCTTTGGTACACAGGTCATCAATCAAGGTACCCAGGTAGCTACCTTCACGCGGGAAAACAAGCATCTCTTGCCGGTTGACCAGTCGCGCAGCATTGACGCCAGCAACAAGCCCTTGGCCAGCCGCTTCTTCGTAGCCAGTCGTACCATTCACCTGCCCAGCACAAAACAGTCCTTCTACCTTTTTGCTCATAAGCGTCGGGAACAGCTGCGTCGCGGGAATGTAGTCGTAGTCCACCGCGTAGGCAGGGCGAAGCATGACGCAGTTTTCCAACCCTGGAAGAGTTTTGAGCATTTCGATTTGTAGGGTTTCTGGTAACCCAGTCGAAAAGCCCTGAATGTAGAGCTCTGGGTAATCTCGGCCTTCTGGCTCGATGAATATTTGATGGCTTTCTTTCTCGCTAAAACGGACGATTTTGTCTTCTATGCAGGGGCAGTAACGGGGGCCTTTTGCTTCTACCCAGCCACCATAAACAGGGGACAGATGCAGATTGTCTCGTACGAGCTTATGCGTGGCTGCGGTAGTACGCGTCATATGGCAAGGAATTTGCTCGCGCTCGTTCCACTCTTCAGGATCGAAGCTAAACCAACGCACGTCAGAATCGCCAGGCTGCTCTTGTAGCTGGCTGTAGTCTACCGATCGCTTATCAACACGCGCTGGCGTTCCTGTTTTTAGTCGAGACGTTTCAAAACCGAGTCGGTTTAGGGTTTCACTCATGCCAATAGCAGCAGGCTCCCCTGCACGGCCTGCAGACAGTGACTTTTTGCCTACCCAGATGGTGCCATTGAGGAAAGTCCCCGTGGTAAGAATGACTGCTTTACAGCCAAAGGTCATACCAAAGTGAGTTTCTAGGCCAATGATCTCATTGTTTTCTCCGATGACCAAGTCAGTGGCCATGCCTTCGCGCAGTACTAGGTTCTCTTGATTTTCGACGACTGTCTTCATAACAGCGGCATATTCGCGCTTGTCGGTTTGAGCACGCAGCGCCCAGACTGCCGGACCACGAGAACTATTGAGAATACGCTTTTGCAGGTAGGTGCGGTCGGCGATTTTGCCGATCTCGCCGCCGAGGGCATCGACTTCGTGAGCCAGCTGAGACTTGGCAGGGCCACCGACAGCAGGGTTGCAGGGCTGCCAAGCGATGCGGTCCAGGTTCATGGTGATGAGCAGGGTACGGCAGCCCAATCGTGCGGCGGCTAGTGCCGACTCACAGCCTGCATGGCCTGCACCAACGACAATCACATCAAATTCGTCTGAAAAGGAAACGCCCATATCTGGCTTTGTATCTGCTGAATGGTTTGGCTTTGAATTGACTCGTAGAGTTCATTCTAGCGACTAGCGAGCCTAACCTCTTTTACGCGTGGGTCTGAACCCTCTGACAGATTTCGTTTACCACAACCTGCTAATCTACGCGTATAACTTAAATTTTTCTTTACAAGCTATCTTTAAGGCTCTCTAACTATAAAAATATCGCATGGATTTTGGCGAAGTACTAGCCTGTAGAAAGGACGATATAATCCGCTCTTGGATGGCTCAGGTGCGGGCGGGCGAGGCTATTGAGAGTAGTCAGAATCTCGCTTACGAGTCGGTGTTGGATAGCTTACCGTCGCGTTTGGATGCGATCGCACATCTCCTCTCCAGCGCTCAAACTCAAGACATCCAAGACATACTAGAGAGCAGTCTTGTCCACGGCGCGCTCAGAGCACAACAAGGCTACGACGCAGAGGAGATTGTTCGAGAGTATGCCCTGCTGCGCGAAATTATTTTTGTCATCCTAGAAGACAAGCTACTCGAAAGTGATGCGCTCCTATTGTTAAGGACAACGCGGCTGATCGATGGCTCTATCGATAAAGTTATCGCTGTGTGCTTTAGACGCTACACCGAAGAGCGACTCAAAGAAGTGAATCTGCTTTACGACGAAATGATTGTCAGCAATCAAGAGCTGGATCGCCTCGTGCGTAATGAGCAAAAGAACCTCGCACATATGGCTCACGAGCTAAAGAGCCCACTGAGCTGCATCATTGGCTACTCCGATTTGTTTTTACGGCAGCAGGGCAACGCCAGCGCCCCAAATCTACGCTTCATTGAGCAGGTGCTCACGAGCGGACGGCAGCTGCTCAACATGATCAACGAAACGCTGGAAGTCTCTACCTATCGCAAAGGCCAAATAACCATCAATTCTCAGCGCATTCAGCTGTGCGATGTCATTGAGGAGGTCACGGCCATTATGGGAACGTTAGCGCAGCAAAAAGGCCTATTGGTTTCGGTATTGTGCACGCCAGTAGAGATGACGACAGACAAAGCCCGACTACGCCAAGTAGTGACCAACATTGTGAGTAATGCGGTGCGCTACACCGAAACAGGCAGCATTACTATCGTGGCTAGTCAACCCAACCCGGCTGAAGATTTGGTTGAGATATCGGTGCAAGATACTGGGCTAGGCATTAGTGAGGTTGAGCGCGCGCATATTTTTGAGCCTTTTTACCAGGGGAATGCTGGTCAGCAGCTGTCGAGCAGTACGGGATTGGGGTTGGCGATCGCACATCAAATGGTCGACCTGTTGCAAGGTAGCATTCGCCTAAGCTCCACACCAAATGTAGGATCTACCTTTACGATTACATTGCCGCTTCAGTACAAGACTGAGATGGCAGATACTTTACTCGCAGAACGCGAAGCCGATAACAATGACCCACCCTGAGCTGATTGCGTTTGATTTTGACGGGGTCATCTGCGATGGCCTAATCGAATATTTTCAAACAGCCTGGCAGGCCTACTGTCTCCTATTCAATCCAGACGATAAACAGCCACCCGAAGGACTCGCAGAAAGGTTTTATCCACTGCGACCAGTGATAGAAACCGGCTGGGAAATGCCTGTACTCGTCAGAGTGCTCGTGCAAAAAGGACATCAGCCAGATATTGATCAACAGATTATCAAGCATTGGCCTGAAATGGCGCTGCCTTATTTAACAGAAGCCAATTTAACAAAGGTAGAATCTGTCCAGGCTTTGGATGGCGTGCGCGATCGCAAAATCAAAGAAAACCCCTCTGACTGGCTCGCCCTCCACCGCTTTTACCCAGGCATGATTGAACAGCTCGGCTCATTGCTCGCTAGCAATACACCTATATATATAGTGAGTACCAAAGAAGGGCGATTCATCAAATCGCTACTCGCACAAAGCGGCCTTTCCTTTCCAGCAGAGAGAATCATTGGCAAAGAAGTAAAACGTCCTAAATACGAAACACTGCGCCTGCTGAAAGACAAGCACGCTGTTTCAAACATTTGGTTTGTTGAAGATCGCCTACCGGCGCTCAAAGCGGTAACGCAACAACCCGACCTCTCAGAAGTCCAGCTGTTTTTGGCAGATTGGGGCTATAACCTAGCTGCCGACCGGGAGCAGGCAAGACAAGACTCCAGAATTCATTTACTATCATTGGAGAAAGTAGTACAAAAGTTCGATCAGTGGACTTGCTAACAAACTCGAAGGTGCCATGCTCGATCTCACCAAGCTCGCCCGGCAAATGCAAGGCATCAGTGAGCACCTCACTCAGGAAGCAGAGGCCGCTCGCCGCCGAGTAGACATTGCCCGCAATCTGATGGCGCAAGCGACCAAACATCAGAGCAAGCTCGTAGATCAGCTCAGTGAGCACCGGGACCGTCTTCTTTTTGCAGCAGCCGAACCCATCGAGCCGCTGAGTACCAAAGTTGCGCTAGATACCGCGCCCGCCGCACACACCGTCATTTCATCCGATGGCTCACAGATTTCGCCGAGCCATCACGAAATCGCCTACTGCTACCTGCTAAACATCAGCCGAGTCATCATCCACTACGGCCAAAGCCGCTACCCGCTGCTCGACAGCCTCCCAGAGGTGATTTACCGCCCAGAAGACCTCTACGCCTCGCGGCAGTGGGGAATTCGTACGGAGGAGTGGATGGGGTACAAGCGGACGGCTGCCGAGGCAGTAATGATAGGAGAATTGGCTATTTCTTGTAGAAAGGTGAAACCAACGGCTACGCTCAGCCACCAGGGAACTAAGGAGGGGAGCGATGCTCAGACACCTACTTTAGCCATGACAGATGGTTCGCTCATTTACTGGTTTCTTGAACAGATTCCTGCCAAAGCTCGCGATGAAATTCTGTTGCCCGTCCTAGAATCTTGGGATCGACTCCGCAAAGCCCGTGTTCCCGTCATGGGCTACATTAGTGCCTCCCGTAGCGGCGAAGCGCTAAACTTTCTGCGACTACAAGCCTGCCCTTACGAGTCGCCTGATTGCCTCACGCACTGCGAAGACCACCGAGCGCAAACACCCTGCCAAAGCTTTTCGCCTCTGCGCGATGTCACGCTGTGGAGCACATCACTATCTCCCGGAGAACGAGGCCCACTTTGGAAAAGCTCTGCGGACATTCTGAGCTGCTACGGCGAACATGCGATGTATTTTTGCTATGTACACGTAGGCGCAGAAGTGGCTCGGGTAGAGTTTCCGCAGTGGGTAGTAAAAGATAGTGAGCTACTGAATTCGGCGCTGAGTTTGATGCTGGCTCAGGTGCAAAAGGGGTTTGGTTATCCGGTAGCGCTGGCAGAGGCACATAATCAGGCTGTTGTGAGGGGGGGCGATCGCACCCGATTCTTCACTCTGCTAGAACAGCAAATGATCCGCGCCGGCCTCAAAAATGTCGGAACATCCTTTAAAGAAGCCCGCAAACGAGGCAGCATTGCTTAGAGGAAGCAAATTGACTCAGCTGAAACAATATCAATCCACTGCAACGATGTAGGCGGCGTCTTTCTCGGCAGCAGTCAATAGCGCTTCATCTATCCAAGCGTTCACACTTTTTCCTTGGCTCTTCGCAGCTAGAAAAATCTGCCTATGGCGCTCAGGTGTCGTTCTATACGCTAGCTTTCCAGAAAAAGGCTTATTAGCTTCTCGATTCAGCTCGTGACAAAAATCGAGATAGTCATCTACTGAATCTCGGAAAGCTTGCTTTACTTCAGGAACGGTGTCGCCTTCAAAGGTGACAACATCACGAATGTTCAGAATTTCTCCAGCTAGAACATCCGAATCTCCATCAATAAACGCTTCTCCTGTATACCCCTTGTAGGAAAAGATCATTACTTAAATGGACCACCTTGTATATATCTGATATCAAAATGATACCATTTTTACGTCAAATTGATATCAAAAAACGATATCAATTTGACGTATGCTTAAACGAACAGTTTCACAAAAAAGGTCAGCAAAAGCAGTATGAAAAAAGAACCGTGAATAGTAGTCAATGAATAATAAGCACAAAAAAGCACTTGCTGACATCTTCGAGAAACCTACTCGTTCAGATGTTGCTTGGTCAGATATAGAAAAACTATTCGTTGTTTTAGGGGCTACGCTCTCAGAAGGGAACGGTTCAAGAGTTCGTGTTCTTTTGAATTGTGAGATAGCGGTATTTCATCGCCCACACCCTAAAAGAGTCGTTAGTAAGGCCTGTCTTACTAGCGTTAGGCGGTTTCTGCGAAATGCAGGCGTAGAACAGCCGTAAGCGACTGGGCGATAGAGCATAAAACTATCAGCAGCTGAGCGTTACTGAAAGACCACGCTGCTTGATAGCCTGCTGGATATGTCTGAGGGTGACGGTTTTAGCGTTTTTAGTCTGCGCGATCGCAATTGCAGCCTCTCCCAGTAGCTGAATCTCACCGCCACTGACTTTAAGCTGAGCGGCGATCGCCATCCAATCGATACTGTCACTACAGGCAATACCCGAAAAAGCCTGCCGCCACAGCATTTTACGAGCCACTTTGTAAGGCATAGGCAGCGAAAGAATAGCGTTCGTTTGCTGACGCCACTTCGCCTGTACAAGATGCAGGTAGCGACTGCTGAGTAGGGTCAGTCCCGGCTCTGCTTTGCGGGTTTGTAGCCACTGCTGCAATTGCGCGGGAGAAAGGCCAGGACTTTCACCTGAATCAGTGCCTGAATTCGCACTGCGATTGCGGCCAAACCAGACGGAAGCAGATTTGATCAGTAGAACAGGATAGCGGTAGGGATCGAGTGAGTCGAGAACAGCTGACCAGTCTGTAGGGTTTACTTCGGAAAGGTCGAGGACGCTGAGAGGTTGGCGAATGGAGGTAGCGATCGCACCTGCGGCCATCGTCTTTCCTGTCCCGGCTTCGCCAACCAGCATGGCAACTTGTCCGGTATCGGCGATGCGAGTAAGTAAGCCTGCTGAGGTCTGCTGAGTAATACTTTGCAGCTGTCCCATGACAGGCGTTGGCAAAATCAGTCGATCCCAGGCAACCTCAGGCTGGCGGATTTTGACGGCGCGGGTGGCGGGCGTAGGAGCAGGAAGAGCTAGCAGCGGTGCAGAAGCGATCGCTAACTGCTCAAACACAAACTGTTGATCGGGTTGCTCTGCAAGGAAGTAGTCTATCCATTCTTCGGAGAGCTGTAGATAGCTGGTGAGCCGGGTACCGGGGCGCACCGTTACGTAGCGCAGTATTTTTTTGGCGATGAGTGAGTGAGGCCCTGTAAGCTTGGCGCGGGCGCGCCTTCGTTCCAAATCGTTGCGGCATAGAAGCCGCAAGGCCAAATCTACCATCGGTAAGTCCGAGGCTCTGGTCGATTTTTCTTCGCCGGTTTGCAAAAAATGATAGAGCTTGCCATAGCGCCGGTTAACTTCCGGAGCAAGCACCAGCAAAATGAGATTTTTCTCAAACAGGGTGAGATTGAGATAGTGACGTAAAGACGGCAGACCCAGCACAACATTAGCCTCGGCACTGGCTTTGATCCGATGCTCTAGCTGACTTTGATAGCCCGTGGGAGCCTTGCACGGAGCCACGGATGATTCGGCAAGCACAGAAGGCGAAAAAGTCGATGTTGGTTCAGCTTTTTTGGGTTTGGCAGGGACTCTGCAATCGTCATAGCTGGGATTGGGTACTGAGATTACGCCTTTCCACCAATGGGCGCTGAGACGATCGGCTGGGGTCGTCGCGACTTTGTTGACGGCTTTAGTCTCTTTGCGCTGACGAGCGATCGCCAGCATGAGCAATCGGTCTAGCCACGCTAACTCCGTTTTAAGATACGCCCAGTTGTCTGCAAACGGCATCAAGTTAGCGCCCATCTTCACTCCTAGCCTCTATCCGCCTAATAAACTCCAAGGGAAGTCCGTCTGTGTCCGCCAAAAAAGCAACTTCGTAAATGTCTTCGCCAATCTGCTGCTCCTGGGGCGCGAGCAATACCTTGAGATTGCCGCCAACAGCGTCTACTTCTACTTTTAGTTTGTCGAGCCAGCTTGGTAAGCTCTCTACCTGCTCAGTCAGGTCAAACGACAGATGGTAGTAGCCGGTGTAGTGTTCATCGGTAAAGGCATCGATGGCAGGTCGGGGCTTTGGCACCTGCATCAGCTCGATGCGGCCACCTAGCCCTTCCATCCAACAGGCCAGGGTAACACCTGCAGTAAAACGGGTTTGCACCGCAAAGCCGAGACGCTCATAAAATGCGATCGCCTGATGAATGTCTGCGGTTTTGATCGAGGCGTGATGCATAGAGAGCGGTTTGCTGCTGAGCCAACTGCGAATGATTTAGAAGACGGATAGGTCGTTAGGAGGAGTTCAGTTAAAGTGGCTTGCCCATCGTAACTTTAAGGTAGTGTTAAAATTTATACCTCAGTCTATCTACGAAACCCATTGCCAGCCACCACTCTACTCAAAGATCTTTAAATATCGGTACTGAGTCGGCACACCGGGTTCTTTCTCCAAATCAAAGTTGATGACTTCCCACTGAGGATTGTCCTTAGCCATTTCGCTAAAGACTACAGGGAGACCGTATAGCTTCGGTACTTTTTCAGTACCTTGGGACTGCCAGGGAGCACCGTGCTCCAGATAAGGCGTCATCAGCTGCTGATAGCGCTCCGCGATGATGACTTTCGTTGCTCTGAGGCCTTCTGTATAAAGGCGGTCTAGCTCTTCGTGAATTTCGAAGCGGATACCGTCGGGGTGGGTGTGCTGGCGATACCACTTGTCTTTCCACAAGCGCCAGTGACGGCCAGACTGTACGTGAACAAGTTCTTCGGTTTCAGGATTGGCTTCAAAAGCGCCATGACGTGAGCAGAGATAGCTGTCTGTCAGCAGGAGGGCTGGAATGGTTTGACGACAGTGGGGACACTGTATTTCAGGGCCATATATGGGATATTGAGAGTCGGAGCCAAGCATTAAGCGTCTCTGTATCTACATCCGAATGAACAGGCCCATTATAGCTATCGAGGTGTTTCCATGAGCACTACAACTCCGTCTTCAGATTCTGGTCTACAGTTGCCTATTACCAACGCCTCTGAGCCAGCTAGGGCGGGCTTTTGGTCCGCACCCGACCTTTCTAAAGCAGCTTTTATTGCGCCCAACGCTACGGTAATGGGGCAAGTGGACATTGGCGAAGGGGCCAGCATTTGGTACGGCGCGGTGGTGCGAGGCGATGTGGATTTGATCTCGATTGGGGCCCATAGCAATGTGCAAGATGGCGCAGTGCTACATGGCGATCCGCATTTGCCTACGGTGCTCGAAAACCACGTGACTGTAGGACATCGGGCAGTGATTCACAGTGCCCATGTAGAGCGCGGCTGCTTAATTGGGATTGGCGCAATTATTCTCAATGGGGTGAGAGTGGGTGAGGGCAGCATGGTAGGGGCAGGCGCTGTGGTAAATAAAGATGTGCCGCCGCGATCGCTTGTAGTCGGCGTCCCTGGGAAGATCTTCCGTCCCTTATCTGAAGAAGAAGCGCTAGATCTGATTGAGCATGCAAATAAGTATGAGCAGCTAGCCTTGGTACACGCTGGAAAAGGGACTAATCTAGGTTTCGTCTAGCGTTTTCTTTCTGTCTCTTCGTTTTCATGCCTGCAAAGTTTTTTCTGCCGCATCCACCGCTTCAATCGCAGCTTGACGATGTTTTAGAGGCGACTTGGCAAGCCTTTCCAAACCTGGCTCAAAACCAAATTGCCGTCACCTGGATAGCCTACGAACCGCCATATCGAGTGAATACTGGGGGCGGGCTAAGCGCTGAAGAATTCTGGAAGTATCAGCCACAGGGTGCGAGCTATCGTGGCGTAGAGCTCATGGAGCCAGACAGCATTGTGCATCTGTTTTATGTAGTGGCAATGCAGGTATGGCTAGAGCAAGGAATGGCCCAGCCTTCGGCAGAAATTGACCGGGCAATGACTGATGCACTTACACGGGGGAGTCATGACGCGGCTAGCTTTTTGCTCGATGTACTGACAGGGACAACGAGCGGTCCTGCTTTGCCATCCGGGCCAGATGAAACATGGGCGTCTCAGCGAAATATTGTGAATCGGTATTTTGCAAACTTAGGTTGGCCGGAGCTGAGGTCGGTGAATATGAACCAGAAGACTTGGTGCGATCGCCCCTACGGTAGAGAAAAAGACTTCTTGGGAGCGGCGTTAGAAAACCGCAATCAGCTCACAACGGAGGCCACGGCTAGACTGCTGCACAGCATTGTGGGTGGGGTATCAGTGAGTCGGGTGCGATCGCAATTTGTGATGGACCTTCTAGCACAGCCCGCTGCTCGGATTTGGTCGCAATCCGTCGTCACATCTACGGTGGCCCACAGCCTTACTTATTCAGAAGTGTCTGGCACTCATCCTTACTTACTGGTGGTGTTTAGCACTCCCGATAAGCCACCTAGTAAAGTACGCAGCCACTCATCTGACTCGTGGTATAGTCACAGCCCTACGATGTCTGATGAAGTCTCGCAGCATGCGGAGCTGATTTCGTTTGTCCTTCAGCAAATTCTTGACGTCTCACAACAAAATTTTGAGCGTAACAGCGGTTAACTACGCCTAACGATTATGGCTATTGATACTCACCAGTTGAACGACCTCATTCAATCATTCGTAACCGATACTCTGCACGTACAGGGGGCTGCTTTGGTGACGGCGGAAGGGCTACCGATTGTGAGTACATTGCCACCTGGATTGGAAGAGTCAAGAGCGGCGGCAATGGCAGCAGCGGTAGTGGGAATTGGCGATCGCATCGGTGAAGAGCTTCAGCGCGGTGCCACGCAACATATTTTGCTAGAAGGCGCACAGGGGTACAGCATTCTCACGTTTTGTACAACAGAGACGCTGTTTTTAGTGCTTGCCAGTTCGGAGGTAAAGCAGGGTGTTCTCACGCTGGAGATTCAGCGAATGATTGCTCGGATAGCTCAGCTTTTGGAGTAGTCGTCTTTATCTCCCGACAGGTTAAAAATAGGTAACATAACGCCCCATACAATTGCTGCTAGCCGTAGACTCGCAACAACAATCATACCGATGGGTGCAGCGATCGCACTTGGAACGCCAACCTGCTGCAATAGCAAATAAACCACAATACCGACGATAGCCGCAGTGGCATAAATCCTTCCTCGCCTGAGAATCACAGGAATATCGGCTAGGACGACATCTCGAATCTCACCACCAGCAGTTCCCGTCATCGTACCCATCAAAATAATAATAATGGCCGCCAGATCCGCCTGCTCAGCAACTTGCGCACCACTAATAGCAAACAAAGCTAGCCCAAGGGCATCAGCGATTAATAGAGACTTACCGGGCGGTTTGAACGCTTTGGTATACAGAACCGTCAAGAGAGCCGCTGCTAGAATCACCACCAGGTAAGTAGGATCTTCAATCCAGAACACAGGATGCCTGTCGAGCAAAATATCTCGCAGGGTACCGCCACCAATCGCCGTCACCACCGCAATCACCACGACGCCTAGTAAATCGAGCTGCTTATGCCCTGCTGCCAGTGCTCCGCTGATGGCAAATACAGCCGCCCCGAGTAGGTCTAATACGTAAAACAGCATAGTCAAAAAGAGAAATGGGGTGTTATGGTAGAAGTGGCTCGGACCCATGCAATTACAACGCCCAAATCTTGTCAGGACCGGAAGGTAGCAGCAATACGGGATGCTTGTGATAGGCGTGGAATTCGGGCCTTTTGGCTTTTAAAGACGTTCAGATCTTCTCGTCTTCGTAGGCAGGAGAGGCTCTACTGGCGATTTTTTTTGAGTCGCCAGATTGAAGACTGTCATAGCGGGTTTAACTCACTTTTTTGGGCGGTTATTTGCTCTGTTCGTTTCTGTAGGGTGTTACCTATTCTAGAATCAGCACAGCAACGTGTGAATACCTTCATTTCTAGAGGACGTCGCCCATGGCCGGCTTTGGTGATTTAGTACAAAAGGCATTTTATTTGGGCGTAGGCATTGCTTCCTATGCTGGCGAGAAAGCCGGTCGCTCTTTTGGTGAGCTACGTGGCCAGGCGCAAAAACTCGTTGATGAGCTGGTAGAACGCGGCGAAATCACAGCTGAAGAAGCACAGACCATGATGAATGACATGGTAGAACGTGCTCAGGAAACAGCTGCCGCTGGCACAGTACAGGCGGAAAGCACAACGACGGAGTCTGAGGGGCCACGGCAAATTCAGATTTTGGACGATAGCGAGTCGATGACTGAGGAAGAGCGACAGGCTGAAGCACTACGCAAAGAAGTAGAAGCGCTGCGAGAAGAGCTAAAAAAGCTTAAGTAAAAAGCTCAATTAATTTTGATATGAGATGATCCAGACTTCTCTGAGCACAGCTTTTAGCACTTGTATGGGTTAGGCAATTCAAGTGAGAAGTTCAAAGCCTTAGCATTTCACAATATTGACCGAGCAGATTAACAAGTCAAGGGAGTACTCCATCCATGGATGAATGGTTAAAGCAGCTACAGGCCAATTTGCATGAGGCCGCCAAGGATTCTAGCGATTGGTTTGCAGAAGTTTCTAAGCAAAGCAACGAAGCGATTGATGCGGCTGTTGAAGCATCGGTATCGACGTTGGAAAGTGTAGATAAGGCGATCGCACCTGCACTCGATCAGTTTGGGGATCAGCTCGTCAACCAGATGGATTCGGCCGTAGATGCAAGTGTGATTTTCATTGAGCAGCAGCTTACACCTTGGATAGAGCAAACATCTGCGCCGCTGACCAACACAGCTATGCCCTGGCTACAAAACCACACTGCTTGCATTGGCTGTAGACACTATCACGGGACAGCTTACGGCGAAGAGATGCTGGTATGCGGCATGCATCCCTATGGTCCAGAAGCGAGAACCTGTAACGATTGGGCTTCAGTGTGGCCTAGCGATGCATCTTCTTAATTCTTGAGATCTATAGCCTCCCGCACTTAGCTCTAGACACCACTAATAGCTACAGCCCTCACTCTACAAAGCGCTAAGTGCATAGCAAAGCACGAATACATCCGCGCTTTGCTATATCAGGCGTGTAGCAAGGGATAGAAATGACCAACAGGGCCTTTTCCTTTACGGATAGATAGAGAGTGCCTTAGAGCTTCTGTTACGGAAGCTATGGCAGAGTTGACAGCATCGAGAGGGTCCATATCCTTTGCCAGATTAGCGGCGATCGCACTCGATAAAGTACATCCTGTTCCATGAGTATTCGGCGTATCCACCTGCTCTGTTTCTAGCACTTCACAGACAAGCGAACCGTCAATAGCACTAGTACACCAAACGTCGATACCGCGAAGCTTACCAACGAAGCCACCACCTTTCACAATTACCGCTTTTGGGCCTAACGTCAGAATCTTCTGTGCCGCCTTTTTCATGTCATCAATCGTTGCGACAGTCATGTCTGCCAAGATTTGCGCTTCGTAGCGATTAGGAGTGAGGACAGTGGCTAGCGGGATTAGCTGGTTTTGCAGAGAGGCGATCGCGCCTTCATCAATCAACCGAGCGCCCGTACGCGATACCATCACTGGATCTACCACCAGCTTCGCAATCGGGGTTGCCGTCAGATGCGCCGCAACTGCCTCAATAATGGGCTGATTAAGCAGCATGCCGGTCTTAGCTGCCTGCACGCCAATGTCACTCGTCACCGCTTCAATCTGAGCGATTACGGATTCAGGCGGAAGGGCATCGACTCGGGTAACGCCTGTTGTGTTTTGCGCGGTTACGCAGGTAAGGGCACTGGTCCCATGCACCTGATGGAACGAGAAAGTGCGCAAGTCAGCTTGAATGCCTGCGCCACCACCGCTGTCAGAACCAGCAATGGTAAGCGCAACGGGAGGAATGTTGAGCATTACCGGTTACGGCGACGCTGTAGGAATTCAGGGATATCTAGATTTGGTGAAATCACTGGCTGATTGGTCGCGTCTTCGGTGGATTCGGCTGCGGGCTCTGCGCTGGCACCGCCCACCGCATCGAACACCCCTGTGTTTGGTGATGTACGCGGCATCTGCGTGACGTTACTGCTGCTGCCAGTAATCGATGGAATGCTGCGACTTTCCATACTGAAGCCGGTAGCAATCACTGTGATGCGAATTTCACCTTGGAGACGGTCATCAATCACCGCACCAAAGATAATGTTCGCATTCGGATCGACCGCTTCGAAGATAATCTCAGCAGCCTGATTGACCTCGTGCAGGGTAAGGTCGCTACCACCTGTGATATTGAAGACTACGCCGCCTGCACCATCGATAGACGTTTCGAGCAGGGGTGAAGAAGTGGCTGCGATCGCAGCTTCTCTTGCCCGCGACTTACCGGAGCCGACGCCAATACCCATCAGCGCTGAGCCCGCATCGGCCATCACAGCTCTCACGTCGGCAAAGTCAACGTTGACTAGGCCAGAAATAGTGATGATATCGGAAATACCCTGTACACCTTGGCGCAAAATATCGTCTGCAACGCGGAACGCTTCCTGTACAGGTGTCTGCTCAGAGATAACGGACAAAAGCTTGTCGTTTGGAATAATGATGAGCGTATCGACACTGGCCTGCAACGCAGCAATACCGCTGTCAGCTTGAGACGTCCGTCGTCTGCCTTCAAAGGTAAATGGACGCGTGATAACGCCTACAGTGAGCGCACCGGCTTCCTTAGCACATTCGGCAACCACGGGAGCTGCACCTGTTCCTGTACCACCGCCCATACCAGCGGTAATAAAGACAAGATCAGAACCTTCTAGCGCCTGAAAAATTTCGTCGCGGGATTCTTCCGCTGCTTTTTGACCAATAGAAGGATTGCCGCCTGCGCCTAGACCGCGTGTCAACTTTTGGCCCACCTGCATCGAATTGGTGGTGCTGGAGTAAGTCAGTGCTTGGGCGTCGGTATTGACCGTCCAAAACTCAATGCCCGCTAGGCCACTGTCAATCATACGGTTTACAGCGTTACAGCCGCCACCGCCAACGCCAATGACCTTTATTTTGGCAATGCTGCTTGGTATTATTTCTCCACTTATCGGCCCTTCCGCTGACAGCGCACTGCCATTACTAGCTGCAGTAAACGATTGTATACCTGACCCATCGTTCGCATAAGAATCTGTGTGAGGGGATGCGTTGTTCATAGGGTGAGCTGATGTTTTTGGTATGTATGTATGAGTGAAAAATCGAGTTTTGTAGGGAAACTAGGTCAGAGAGATCCAGTTGTTGCTGCTCGGCCACTCGATTAACGCTAGTCGAGAATTATAAGACGAAAGCCGGTCTCTCAACCGAGCAAAAACATAAAAAATGTTTAGGTTATTGCCGATTTTTAGCGGCCTTTAGTTTCCTTAGGGCTTTCTTTAGGTTATGGATTGAGTCAACTATAGGGGAACTTGCTAAAAAAGCCAAACTCTGCGCGGTCTCTTGCC
>ERZ1740052.169-NODE-169-length-21978-cov-10.349222_pt1 | contig 21978 bp, 13 predicted proteins | sample MGYA00581750_ERZ1740052 | MGnify/ENA primary metagenome ERZ1740052 (study PRJEB43018, sample SAMN04849743) | marine metagenome | isolation source: floating plastic debris | place: Pacific Ocean | collected 2008-08-30 | study: EMG produced TPA metagenomics...
GGGGTTAGGTCTGGGTGTAAAATGAAGCTATATAAATGTTTTCCGGAGATGTCTAACAAGGAGAGGGGCTGGGGGTGAGGTTTGAGTGTATTGCACCCAGCCAGCATTATAATTCCTCGGCTCTAAACCTTAGATTAGCTAAAAACCAAACCTTTACAAAAATCAATATTCTCTCTAAACCAGTAAATATAAGCATTCTCAATGTAACTATTTGCCAAATAAAACCACAGCAAAAAAATTTTCTTGCGCTAAAAAAGTAGTAGTGGTAACTTAAGTGAAGTTTGGCAGAGATAAAAAACGGAGGCAAGATAAATGCTAAAGATGAAAGAATTAACAGGCAGCGATAACCCCTTTAACGGCTTTACTACAACAGGGCATAGCGCACCTGCATTTACAGACTTTGATGGGGATGGGGATTTAGATGTTTTTGTTGGACAAAAAACTGCGGCTTCTAGAACTTCTGTTGAATTGATTGAGAACAAAGGTAATGGAAAATTCGTAGAAGTAAAAGGTGCCCAAAACCCATGGAATGCTTCACCAATCGGTGGCTTGTATACGAAACCCACATTTGTAGATATAGATGGAGATGGTGATGAAGATGCTTTTATAGGTACTCGTTATGGTGTTACTAGAATTGAATACTATCGCAACGATAATGGTAATTTCACTCGCATAAAGGGTAATGGTAATCCTTTAAATCGCCCAGGTTTCGGACAAAGCTATTCTGCGCCGACATTTGCCGATATTGATGGGGATGGAGATAAAGATGCTTTTGTTGGTTCGGTAACTGGTAAAATCACCTATTTGCAGAATAACGGCGGTACTTTCAAAAAAATACAAGGTGCCCAAAACCCTTTAAATGCTATTGATGTAGGAAAATATAGCACCCCTACATTTGCCGATATCGATCGAGATGGAGATTTGGATGCTTTTATTGGCGATAAAAACGGATTAATTCAGTTTTTCGAGAATAACGGTGGTAGCTTCACTCATATAAAAGGTGAAAATAATCCTTTTGACGGATTTGATGTAGGAAATTATAGCGCACCAACCTTTGCAGATGTTAACGGAGATGGAGATTTAGAAGCTGTTATTGGTTCGGATGATGGTACTCTCAGAGTTTTCGAGTTTGAATCTAAACCAACAACACAACGACACCCAGGCAATATCCAACCAATACCAGAATCTCAAGTTTTCACAATCGAATCCGAACCCCAACCAACTTCCGGTGACATTATCGGCACATCTGGTAAAGACTATATATCTCAACATGCAAACGGTAGAAATATCTTTGGTTTAGATGGAGACGACAGAATTGTTAACAGAGGTGGTACCAGCACAATCTATGGTGGAGAAGGTAAAGACAGAATCACTGGCAACAAACAATCTGACTTAATATATGGTGGTGTTGGTAACGATAGAATTTGGGGTAAAGGTGGTGGAGATACTTTAATCGGTGAAGCCGGAAACGATATGCTCATGGGTAGCGACAGCGATGACATTATTTTAGGCGGTAGTGGTAACGATAAAATTTACGGTAAAGGTGGTAACGATAAGATATATGGTGGTGCTGGAAATGACACAATTTCTGGTGGTGATTCCAGCGAGCGAATCTATGGTGGAGAAGGTAACGACAAAATATTTGCCAAAAGTAGTAACGGCATAATCTACGGTGGTGCGGGTGAAGATACTATTTATGGTTCCTACAACGGAGCATGTATAGATGGTGGAGCTGGAGCCGATCTAATAATATTGACTAGTGGGAAAGAATCAATATTTTTACGTCAAGGTGATGGTGGAGATACCATCAGACGTTTCAATAAAAAGCATACTACATTCGATTTAGTTGATGGATTAACATATGGCGATTTAAGTTTTGAGCAAAACGGTAAATCAGCAGATATTTTGGTTAACAACGAAGTCTTAGCAACCGTCGAATCTACAACGGTAGACATTGTTAGCAATCCGATCAATTTTAATGTTATTTGATTTTGATTAATCAAAGTAGGAAATAGTTATGCTTTCTCATACCATTTCTTTTTCTTTATAAAGATGTGCTGAATTGAGCCTACGTAGGTAGGCTTTGTATCAGTAGCTCCACTCTTTCAGAGTGAGAGTAATTGAGCGCATCTTAGAATAGGCGATCGCCCATATTTGCATCAAAGTTAAGTTTTTCAACCTAAAACACCCATAAAACATTCAATCAATCGTAAAATCATGGACGAAATACAAGATTTAGGCATTTTACAAGACGCAGAAGTTGAAACTAGCGGGTTATTTACAGCAGGGGGTAATGTTGAAGATACTCTCTCATTTACATTAGAACAGCCTACTAATATAGAAATTAACGGCTTTTCCTTAACTCCTACATCTGATACTGTTATTGATGCTGGAGTGTTAATACCAGGTAGTAGAGTAAGATTTCGTATTGCTGAAGATGCAAACAACAACGATGTAATTGACAATGGAGAAGTTATAGGAGAACCTTCCCAATTACCATCAAGTAGAGTTACAGATCCAGCAGTGGTTTTCCAAGAGGATTTATCTGCTGGTAGTTACTTAATAGAATTAGCTCCAATTGGAACTGTTCCATCTCCTTTAATTTCACCAGAGCTACCTACTTATCAATTAACTATCGATCCAACTCCTTTATCTACAGATAATTCCGGCAGCGACACCGACAACGGAACAGTTGGTGATTCTGGAAACGACACCGACAACGGAACAGTTGGTGATGGAGGCAGCGACACCGACAACGGAACAGTTGGTGATTCTGGAAACGACACCGATAACGGAACAGTAGGTGACTCTCGAATAAGTACCATTACAGGTTCAAATAAAAGCGAAAGTTTATTTAGTTTCACAAATGAAGCCTTATTTGGTTTAGGAGGAGACGACAGAATTTATAACAACAACGGTATAAGCCTTCAATTTGGTGGAGACGGCAACGATCAACTTTACGGTAATAGCCTACCCGATTTCTTGGCTGGTGGCGCTGATAACGACTTGATTTTTGGTAACGGTGGTAACGACTTTCTGTTTGGTGGAGAAGGAGAAGATACTATTTACGGCTCGGGTAGTGCAGAACGTTTTGATGGTGGAGAAGGCAACGACACATTATGGTTAAACGGTGGTGAAGACGTAATAGTTTTACGTCAAGGTGACGGTACAGATATTATCAACGGTTTTAGTTTTGAACAAACTCAATTTGAACTAGTTGATGGATTGACATTTGGCAATCTAAGCTTCGAGCAGAGCGATAGTTTTACTAATATTCTCGCTGGTGATGAAGTATTAGCAACCGTAACATGGACAACTGCTGAAAGTTTGAATGATGCAAGTAACTTCAACGTTGTGTAACTCTACCTCGGAAAACAACATTAGGAATGGCCCCAACTAGCATATTTTCTCGTAAGGTGCTGTGGCAATTTAAATAGCTTTTAACGTAGTAACAAGCTTCCTAGTATCACTTACCATCCGTTACTTTAAGTCTTACTAACTTGTTCCTTGTCTCTGGCAAGGAATACAGTATTAGAGGCTCTGCCTCCATTCCAACAGGAGGCAGAGCCTCCAATACTGCATTCCCAGGTTCTACCTGGGAATAAGAAATAGCCGAAAGCATTTCTTCTCGTTGACTCGCACACCTGAGCCAACAGTTTACGCGTAGCAGCCATCATCGAGTTACACCACTTTCCATGGCTGTTTTTCTATGTAATTAGATCAAAAAATCCTTACTCTAAATAACGAGACATTACAAAACTTGTAATATTTCTTAAGCAAAAATGCTTGCATTAGAAATTTTTTGAGTGGTAACTTAAGTAAATAGTAGCAGAAAAGTCTTTTAACAAGCCTTACAGCAGCTTGTGAGGTAGTTAATTCAAGTAAGTACAGATTCCAAATCTTTATGTTCTTTATGTATTTTAATTTGCAACAGTAATTCCGTGAAACAGTATTATTGGAAGGCGATACATCATTTATTACTCTACATATTAAGTAATTTTATTACTTCGTAAGTATAAATACTCTTGTATACTTTATACTTGAGTGATAACTTTCTATATAAGAAATTATAGCTACAAAATTTTTTGTATTCCTAGTAGCAATAACTATTAGTGAAATTATAAATTGTATATGCTTGTTTAAGGGTGCTGCCGACACGGAATTTTCTTTATAGTGCATAAGCTTAAAAACTAAATCCAGTAAGATTTTTGTTTGTTCATAGCAAAGCTAGTAGAAAAAATATAATGGCATATCATTCCCCTGGTGTAATAATTATTTGGCAGATTGCAGCAGTTGAAGCAAAGAAAAGTAATGCTGCTAAAATAGAATCCATTCATTTGCTTATAGGTGCGTGCAAGTTTTGTGATTTCGATTGGAAAGATTTTCTTGCAGCTTCATCAATTACAAATATCCCACAGCGTGTCGATTTCGAGGCAGAGCAGCTTAGTTTACAACAAAGATTTGATCGAGCAAGTTTAGACGCAAAGTCATTCCGTCGTCGTTTGCGTCAAATTGTGGCTCAACCTGCTAAAGATATATCTTCTTCTGAAGTAATGTCTCGAAGTCAAGAATCCAGAAACGTATTTAATCGGGCTGAAGAAATTGCAGCAATAGAAGCACGAGAAGCTCATTCTTACCACCTTTTGCAAGCTTTATTGGAGTTACCCAATCCACCTTGGCAAGAAACTTTAAGAGAAATGGGTATTAATAATCTCCTCAATTCGATGTTTGGAGATGAGCTATCTCAAAAATTAGCAGAGCCTGCAAATCCGAACGTTGAATCACCAAACTTAACACCACTGTTAGACAAATATGGGAGTTATGGGTGCGATTTAACCTTGTTAGCTGCTGATGGTAAGTTAGAAACAATCGTTGAAAGACGAGAGCCAATTCTTAAATTAGCACGGGTGTTGATAAAACAGCATCAGCGTAACGCTCTTTTAATAGGAGATATTGATATAGGAAAAACTTCTATTGTTAAAGGATTGGCTAGACGATTAGTAGGAGCCAATGCTATTAAATTGCTTAGTGGTAAACGGATTTTGGAAATATCCCTTTTGGATTTATTATGGGGAGCTAAGGACGAAGTTGAGATTAAAAATTCAATAAATTCATTAATAGCTTCAGCGGGAAACGACTTGATTATCTTTGTTAAGGATATTCATATTATTTTTGAGAGTAGTGAAGAAACAAAAGATACTGTTAAGCTGTTAAAATCAGCATTAATTAGTGGAAATATTCAATGTATTGGTACTACAACTAGTAACCAATATAGTAAAAATTTTGAGCATGATTCTCAAATAAAGCATCGGTTTCAAACTATTTGGATTAACGAAGTAAGTCATCTAGAAGCAATAGCAATTCTCAAAAAATGGCAGGTAGAATATGAGAAGAAAAATTCGGTTAGTATAACTGATGATGCTATTAAAGCAGCAGTAGAATTTTCTAAGTTATGTTTACCCTATCAATGTTTACCTACGAGAGCTATTGATATACTCGAACAAGCTTATGCTGCTGCTTGTCTAAAATCACTTACAGGAAATAATAGCCAAAGAAAGACTTTTATCATTGAGCGAAAAGATATTCTGGAACTAGTAAGTGGGTGTATCGATGAAAATCCTGGGACATTAGATGACTGTCTGCGATTAGACAAACTTCGAGAAGTCTTTGAGCAGCTTTTTGGGAAAGATAAAACTCAAGTAATGTTAATAGAATTCAAGAAAACCATAGAAGAAATTTCTCAGTTTCAGTCCTATCCAAGTAATTATCCTACAGCCAAAATTGTACAGAATGGAGAACGTCCTCAAATATTATTAAGAATAAGAGAATTAACTCAGGGTTTTATTGAAGGTGATAAAGATATCAGAGCAAGAGTTAGCACAGTAAGTACACAGGGTGTCCTAGAACTTACGAAAGTACTTATTCCTTTATCAGGGGTTCCGATTGAAATGGTTCGTGCTTGGATTAAGGAACAAGAAAATCAAAATGATAATTCTTGAGTGGTTTAATCACAAGGTTACTAATAACAATTTGTATTAGGAATTCTTTTAGAAAATGTTAGAAGAAAACTTTACTTCATCAGAATGGAATATTGGCGATATCATTGTTAATCTTTATAAAGTCTTAGGAATTCTTGGTAAAGGAGGATTCGGAACAGTTTATAAAGTAAGACATTTAGAATGGAATATAGATTTAGCAGTAAAGACTCCTAGACAAGAAATTATTGACGCATTAGGAGGAGTTGAGAACTTTGAAGAAGAAGCACAAACCTGGGTAAATCTAGGATTACATCCTCACGCAGTTAGCTGTTATTATGTCCGTCGGTTGGATGGTACTCCTCGCGTATTTGTGGAGTATATGAAAGGAGGGAGTCTGCATGACTGGATTTACGGTAGAGATAGCGAAGCAGCCAAGCTTTATCAAGGGGAATCAACAGAAGTATTGCAACGTATTCTTGATATTGCCATTCAGTTTGCTTGGGGACTGCATTATGCTCATGAAACAGGTTTGGTACATAAAGATGTGAAGCCTGATAATGTCATGATTTTGCCCAATAATACCGTTAAAATTACTGACTTTGGTTTAGCGCGATCGCGTTCTATAGTATCTCCCCAAACACAGATAAACTCTTCACAAACTTTGATGTTTTCCGCAGGTGGTGGAACTCCAGCTTATTTTTCACCGGAACAGGCTAAAAATGAAACTTTGACAAAACGCACGGATTTATACAGTTGGGCATTATCGGTTTTAGAAATGTTCAAAGGTGAAAGACGATGGGGTAATGGTGGACAATTGGTAGCTTATAGACCAGATTTCTACTTAGAGATGGAACCAGTTGACGATAGTAAGCCACCAATACCAGAATCGGTAGCCAATTTGCTCAAGCGTTGTTTTCAGAAAAATCCAGATGAACGTCCCCACGATATGTTAGTGGTAGCGAATGAGTTGAAAAATATTTTTCAGCAGGAGACAGGAGAAACTTATCTGCGTCCAGAACCTAATATAGCTGAATTGATTGCAGACGACCTCAACAACCGAGCATTATCATTGATTGACTTAGGTAAAGAAGAAGAAGCATTAAAGTTGTGGAATCAAGCATTAGAGAAACAACCACAGCATCCAGAAGCTACTTATAACAGAGGATTGTATTTATGGAGAACCGGAAAAATAAATGACGACCAACTGATTGCAGACTTAGAAAGCATAGAAGATGCAGGTAATTGGGTAGCTAAATATCTATTAGCTGAAACTCATATGGAACGAGATGATTGTGAGTCAGCTATTAAGATTTTGGAAAAGCTTAAAGTAAAAGAAGAAATAGGGAAACAGGTAATTAACCAGTTATTGATAAAAGCAAAACAACGTTTACCTCAATCAACTCGCTTTTTGAAAGAATTGAGAGGACATTCTGGTGCTGTTAGCTCGGTATGCTTGAGCGTAGATGGTAAACTAGCGCTTTCTGGCAGCTATGACAATACTTTAAAGCTTTGGGATATAGAGACAGGAAATTGTTTACGTACTTTTAAGGGACATCAAGATAAAGTTACAACCGTTTATTTAAGTAGAGATAAAAAGTTAGCTGTTTCTGGAAGTTTTGATAAAACTTTAAGAATTTGGGATGTAGAAACAGGAAATTGTCTCGGAACAATTGAAGGATTTCAAAGAACAGTAACCAGCCTGTATTTAAGTGATAATAATCAACTTATTTTATCTGGGGAAAGACGTTTTTTTAATGGTTCTAAAAATCTAAAATTATGGGAGTTAGAAACAAAACAATGTCTGAAAGAATTTGAAGGACACACCCAAACTGTTTACTCGTGCTGTATAGATGAAAATAATCAATTCGTTTTATCTGGTGGGGGAGATTATGTTCTGAAGTTGTGGGACATAAATACAGCAGAGTGTTTACAGATTTTTGGAAAGTTACATATAGGTCTTGATGATGCAGTTGGTCATAAAAGTACTGTTAGCTCGGTTGCATTTACTAAAGATTCTATCTTATCAGGCAGCTTCGATAATACTTTAAAACTTTGGAATAAAAATACAGGTGAATGTTTACGAACTTTTAAAGGTCATACTGATAGAGTAACTTCAACTTCTGTAACAAGAGATGGAAATTTTGCTATATCTAGTGAAGAAAGTCAAAAATTAAAATTATGGGAGTTAGAAACTGGGAAATGCTTGAGAACATTTCAGGCACACAGTGATAGAATTACTTCAGTTTCAATATCTCAAGATAGTAAACTAGCTGTATCTGCTAGTTTCGATGGAACACTTCAAGTATGGCGAATTAATTACCTTACCTCCGAGCAATATTCCGCACCACCAAGGTTATCAAAATTTTTGGAAACTGAGTTTGTTCTTGAGAATGAAAAGATTTACCAACAAGAATTGAACAATGCAAAAGTAGCTTTAGAGGAAAAGAATTATTTAGCTGCGAAAAATCATCTTGAAATAGTACGAGAACTTCCAGGATATAGTTATAAGGATGAAGTTTTAAAACTTTGGAGTAGTCTTTATCTTTATTTACCTCGTCGAAAATTCAAAAATATTTTAGCAAGCTCAACCTTTAACCTCTTAGAACAATTGTCAGAAGAAATAACACACCATTATAGAAAAACACCTAAGCAACTTGGAGAATTACATACTTCTGTGGATTTAGATAGATACAGTAACTGTATTTTAGTAGGTCGTAGTAGAAGCAATGCATTCAATTTGGAAATCTTAAGTTTTCCTAATTTAGAATTCAATAAATCGTTGGAAGGATTTGAGAAAAAGTGGGAAACTGCAAAATATTCTGGGGATAGACGTAAGGATGAATGGTTAAAAAAGCAAGAACATACAATTTTTGAGAAAATTAAATATACTTTTGAGCAAGGTTCTGAATTCTTTAAAATATTCTCCACGATTGCTCGGCAAAATATGCAATGGAGTGGCGATACTTGTGTGTATCTAAGCCAAGATAGCAGTTTAGCTATATCAGGACATGGGTTAGGAAGACTCAAACTGTACGATGCAAAAACAGGAAAATACATTTGGACTTATCAAAGACACGGTATTGTTTTCAATAATCCAAATAATAGAGGAAAACGTACAATCCGTGATGCAGAAGTAAAATCTGTATGTATTTCTCAAGATAATAGTTTTATATTGTCTGGTGGTGCGGATAAAACTTTAAAACTATGGGAAATAGGAAAGCATGGATCAATGCGAGCGGTATTATCAGGTGATTGTTTAAGAACTTTTGTAGGTCATCAAGGAGAGGTTTTATCGGTTTGTTTAAGTTTAGATAACCAGTTAGCTTTATCAGGTAGTGGAGATAAAACATTAAAAGTTTGGGAAGTTGCAACAGGACGTTGTTTAAATACGATGGAAGGACATGGAAATTCTGTTAATGCAGTATGTATATTTTCTGATGCTAAATTAGCTTTATCCGGGAGTGCAGATAATACAATCAAATTTTGGAATTTAGAAACAGCAGAATGTTTAAGAAATTTTCAAGGACATACAAAACCGATAAATTCTATTTCTCTTAGCGTTGATAATAAATTGCTGATTTCAGGAAGTGATGATAGAACGGCTAGACTTTGGAATATTGAAACAGGTGAATGCTTACAAATTTTTGAAGGACATAGTAATAAAATTACCTCGGTTTGTCTAGCATCTAATAATCAATGGGCTGTTTCTGCTAGTGGAGAAGAAATCAAAGTTTGGTTTTTAGATTGGGAATTAGGGGATAGTCAAACTGCTGATTGGGATGAAGGAGCTAGAACTTATTTGGAGACGTTCTTAAAACAACATACTCCTTATGCTGCTACTCTACCTGATAATCGAAAAGTAACAGAAGAGGAGATTATTTCATCGCTTACTCGTCGAGGTGCTCCATTTTGGAATGAAAAAGATTTTGAAAGTCTTCTTTATACCCTTGGATGTGCTGGTTATGGATGGTTACGTCCCCAAGCAGTGCGCCAGCAGCTTGAAGAAGAGCTTAATGAATATACTCATATACAACACACAGATAACGCGATTAGTATTGATATTTCTAATATATCCTCAAAACAGTCATCTCAAACAAACGTAAGCACAGCGAATGATATCTGTATAGATAATAAGGACATAGAAACGCAAATGAAAGTTGAAGAGGATGCTAAAGAACAGAAAACTAGGTTTAGTGAAAACCTAGAAAAAATAATCGTTATTATCAGCGGAATAGTGGCTATTACAAATATTTCTCCTTTTGGCGTTGACTTAAACGAAACCATAATATTTTCAATGGAAGATTTTTTTAAATTTATCTGCATTTTTTTTGGTCTAGTTTTAGGTAATTTGATTGCTAACAGAATTAATTACTAGTTTTATCTAAGTGCCAATAACAACCACTATATATTGTTGAAAATATGTTATTTCTATTGATGGGATTAATACTTGGCTTGACCTTTGGCTTTTATAATAAAAAGCATAAGAAGCGAAAAAGTTTAACGTTACAAGAGTTTATTATTATTTCTCTTGCTATTATTGCAATATTACAAAGTTTGAAGTTTATTTATTTACTGATGGTTTCTAGTTTTGAGAATCCACTTATTTTAAGTTTGATTGCTAAATCTTTTGAAATTGTTAATACTCCTCCTAATTTAAGCTCTTGTATGAGAAACATTTGGTCTGAATTCGACCTTTTTACTTTAGGAATTGGTCCTTTAGCCGTAATATGGCTATCAGTCAAACAAATTTTTCAAATTGTATCGCCACTTTAAATAAATTTAAAATATGGAGCAAGAAATAATTATGTCTGAAAAATCAGAAAACTTCCTAATAAATCCTCAAGTAAATACTAGTAATTCACCGGAACAAGCAGATATCTATGAACTAGCTAAGCGATTAATTGAAGAAGTTAATAACAATAATCCTCAGTTAACAGAAATTGAAGAATTTACTGAAATTCAATTTTTGGGTGAGGGAGGATTTGGTAAGGTTTATTTAGCTCGTCATCAGTCTACAGGAGAACAGGTAGCTATTAAAGTAATCCAACCTGAGTTTGTTGGAGAGGATAAGTTTGAAAAGCGTTTTCAGCGCGAAATGCAAAATATTACATTATTAAAGCATCCCAATCTTGTTAAAATGCGATATTCAGATTTGTGGGAAGGCAAATTATTCTATGTCATGGAATATTGTAATGGTGGTAGTCTAACCGATCTATTAAAGAAATCAGGCGGAATGTTACCACTTGAACGTGCTTTACAAATCACTTTTCAAGCTCTCGATGGATTAGATTACCTTCACAATGTTGAAATCCCCAATACAACCACTAGGAATGCTAAGGGATTAGTACATCGTGATATCAAGCCAGGAAATATTTTACTTTCTCAAATAGATGGTATTGAAACAGTCAAAATCGCTGACTATGGATTAGCAAAAGCATTTGACTTAGCTGGTTTAAGCCATATTACATCTAATAAGAAGTCTGGAGACAAGATATTAGCAATAGGGACACTTGGTTTTATGCCGATGCAGCAAATTTTCGATTCTAAATACGTCAAACCTGAAGTAGATATTTGGGCAATGGCAGCGTCTTTGTATCAAATGCTTACCAGAACAACTCCGAGAGATTTTCCTCAAAATTCAGATATCTGGGAAGTAGTCTCAACAACACAACCTACCCCCATTCGCGATCGCAATAATTCAATTCCTGAACAAGTTGCAAAAGTTATTGATTCTGCTCTAAAAGACGACGAATCGGAGCTTCACTTTAAAACTGCTGTTGAATTTAAACAAGCATTAATGACTTGCTACGGTAATACCATTTCTTTATAAAGATGCGCTAAATAAAGCCCAGGTCGTCGGGCTTTGCAATTATAGCTCCAGCCTTCTAGGCTGAGAGCGATTCAGCGCAGCCTCATACAGAATTGGTATAACTAGAGAAAATCAATATTCTTTTTTTACTTTCCTTGACCTAATTTTTTTAGGTCTTGATAACGCTTTGATTGTTATCTTTGCGACAAACCTTGTGGATAATTACGATAAAGCTTTTGAAACTAGGGTACGTCACAAACACTTTACAAAGCCAAATTATAAAGCTAGAAGGGAATTTTGGCGCAAACATCTTCCCATAGAGTTGCCTCAAAAACAGGATGTTTCTATTGAAGAACTAGCGAAAATTGAAGATATTTGCGGTCGGGATGTCAAGAATGCAGTTATTGACTCTGCCGTTAGAATAGCACGCTCTGGCAAACAATTCTTAGAATTGGATGATTTGATTGAAGCTATTGAGCGAATCAAAAATTCTCGGATTACTTCTCAACCATCTAATAGTCAAAAATTGACTCCAGAAGAACTAGCTGAAGTTCGCGATAAGTTAGTCGCTGCCCAGCAGGTTAAATAAACCCGGTTTGCAATCAAGGTGCTTTCTACGATCTGAAACTAACAACTTGCACCATTCGCAATTAATTTTCATAATTTTCTCGGAATCAATTCCAAAACTATTAGAAAAAATCTAGGAGTATTAAACAGTGAATTTGATTCCCACTCATGTTTGGAAAATTAATCAACAATTGTGCAAGTTCTCATTCCCACACAATTTTATCTAAGTAATATAATTTTTAATAATATCCCTTAAATTACTGATAATATTATGTTTAACAAACCTGTAAAAAATTAACTTTTTTAATTAAAAATCTGAAATTACTCTCTACTCCTACTCCCTAACGATAAAAAATGCAACCCAATTCAAAATTTTGGTTTTTATTTTTACCTCTAACGACTTTCCTCTGCTTCACGGGAATTAAAGACAAAGTATCGGCTCAAATTACTCCAGATAATACCCTTGGTAATGATAATTCTGTCGTCGAAACCATAACTCCTCAACTGCAACTGATAGATGGTGGAGCTACCAGGGGAGCTAATTTATTTCACAGTTTTGTGGAATTCAATATCGGTGAAGGGAATACTGCTTATTTCTCCAACCCAGCAGCAATTCAAAATATTTTCACTCGCGTTACCGGAAATAATCCTTCTCAAATATTGGGTACATTAGGTGTTTTAGGTAATGCTAATCTTTATTTTTTCAATCCCAATGGAATTATATTTGGTGACAATGCTAGTTTAGATATCCGGGGTTCATTTATCGCAAGTACGGCTAGTAGCTTGACGTTTCCCGATAGTACAAAATTTAGTGCTACAAATCCAGAAGCACCACCGTTGTTAGTAAATAATGTTTCAGTTCCCGTAGGTTTACAATTTGAAGGCATACCAGGAACAATTACTAGTACTGCTGACTTAAATACTGGACAAGATTTGAAATTAGCTGCTGGTAATCTTGATTTACAAAATCAACTGCAAGCTAGGGGAAATTTAACGTTAGAAGCTGCGGATACGATAAATATAGAAGGTAATGTAGATGCTTCTTCACCTTTCAATTTGGATAAAGGTGGTGATATTACTTTGCTTGCAGGTGGAGATATTATTTTAAATCCGGAAACTTCTATCTTGTCTCAGGGAGCGGTAGGGGGAAATATTACGCTTAACAGTAATGGAAATATTTCTTTAACAAATAGCACCATTGATAACCGCAGTTTGAATATTATTCAAGAAGATACTACAGCTACAGGTGGAAATATTAATATCACCGCTGACTCTTTATCAATGAGTGAATTATCTTTACTAAATACTGGTACGGAAGGATTTGCGAATAGTGGTGATGTAAATATAAACGTTAATAATGCATTTAAATTAAATTATTCTGATATTTACAGTCGCGTCAATTCAGGTGGTGTTGGTAATGCAGGCGATATTAATATTACAGCAGGTTCAGTTGAAATAGCAGACGGCAGTAATTTGCAATCCCGTACTCTTGGAGAAGGGAATGCAGGGAATATTAATATTACAGCTAGAGATGAAGTTAAATTTGCGGGAATAAGAAATGGTTTCGTTTCTATTGCTACTAGTGGAGTTAGGAATGGAGCAGTCGGTGATGCTGGCGATATTAATATTACTGTTAACAATGGTTCTTTAAATCTTCAAGATGATAGTCAGCTAGTAACTACAGTTTCCGGAGATGGAAATGCTGGGAATGTTAATATTAATGCGAAAAATTCTGTTGTTTCAAATGACGGTACGATTTCCACGCGAGTTGAATTTGCTGAAAATAATCCTTTAGCTACAAGTAATGGAGGAAATATTAATATTGAAACTAGTAATTTCCAGATGAGCAATAATGCTCAATTAGATATTAGTAATAATAGAGATGGAAATCCGGGAGAAGTAAATATTAATGCGAATACAGTTTCCTTAAATACAAGCGTAATTGATGCGGGAAGTACTTTAGAAAATGCTGGTGACGTTAATATTAAAGCCAGCGATGCCGTTTCTTTAACAGATAGTCAAATTTTCACTTCTGTATTATTAGGAAACGCTCGGGGAGGTAATATTTTGATAGATGCTCAGTCTCTGGTAATGACAGACAATTCTACTATTGGAGGCTCAAAATTTAAACTATCTGAAAGTCAAAATTCAGCGGGAAGTGCGGGAAATATTAATATCAAAACTAATGATTTCGTAACTCTTGATAACAATAGTAATATCTCGGCTTCGGGTTTTAGCGGTGCTGGAGGTAATATTTTAATAGATACAAAAAAATTCAGTTTACAAAATGGTTCTCAAGTTATAACTGATGTCAGAGGTGATAAACCAGCAGCTAGTTTAACTATAAATGCAACAGAATCTGTAGAAGTTATTGGTTTTGCTAATCTTCTTAATTCTCAATTGTCAATTGATACCTTTGGGATTGGAAATGCTGGAGATTTAGTCATTAATACTGGTAATTTAATTGTAAAAGATGGAGGAATAGTATCTAGTTCGGCTTTTCGTGGAAAAGGTGGAAATTTAGAAATTAATGCCACAGAATCGGTGGAAGTAATTGGAACTATACGCAACGGTATTGATATTAGTTCCATAAAAGCTGATGCAAGACGTGCAGATGGTGGTAATATTACAATCAATACTCCTAAATTAAAAGTTGCTGATGGAGCAAAAGTATCTGCTTCAGTTATTGTAGATGGTAACGGAGGAACTATTAATATTAATGCATCTGAATCAGTTCAAGTAATAGGTACATCTGAATTTAGCGATTCAATTCCCAGCACTATTACAACCGGAAGTAATAGCATACCAGCTGAGGGAAAGGCTGGAGATATTAATATTCACACACCAGATTTAATTGTTAAAGATAAAGCCAATATTGCTGTTAACAATCAAGGTAGAGGAATCGGTGGCGATATTGAATTGATTACCGATAATCTAAATCTTGATAGTGGTTTAATAGACGCTACAACTCGCAGCACTACAGGAGGTAATATCAATGTTACAGCAAATGATATTATTACCATGCGCCGCGATAGTCAAATATCCACCACCGCAGGAAACGAAGAATTTGGTGGAAATGGCGGTAATATCACGATTAATACTCCATTTATAGTTGCTTTTCCAGGAAATAATCAAAGTAACGACATTACAGCCAATGCTTTTAGGGGAAATGGTGGCAATATTAATATTACTACTCAAGCCTTGTTTGGAATTGAATTCCGAAATCAACTGACAATATTTAATGATATTACCGCGAGTTCCGAATTCGGAATAGATGGTAGCGTGAATATCGAAACTCTCGAAATCGATCCTACTCGCGATTTAACTCAATTACCAGAAGAAACAGTTAATGCAGAAGTCAGCCAAAATTGCCAAGCAAGTAGGGGAGGTGCAAAAATTCAATTTTACGATGTTGGGGTTGGTGGTATTCCCTATAGCCCAAATAGTTTATCTAGTGCAGAACCATTTATTAATGAAAATTTGATTCCTCTCAAACCCGCTCAAGTATCCGATCGGAAAATTCAACCGCGCAATAATATTATCAACCGCAAAAATAATTTTACCACTACTCTAGCCTGTCAAGAGCGATGAAGTTGTTGTTTAAGTAAGTCGGCACAAATAAAGTATCGCTATGTAACATGCGGGTAAATTATCCTTAAACCCAAGCACTCTACTCGCTACTCGCTACTTGCTACTCTAAAGTCTTTACTACGATTTTCAACGCCGACCTACTTAATTGCTATAGTGCCTGACGGCAATCCGCCAATATTTTAACAAAATTTTCTTATTTCTATGGAGAAATTACCTCTGTGGGAGGATATTAATATCGATTAAAATCGTTCAATATCTAACTTGTCTTACTGAAATATAGATGCAATATTTTTTATTTTCAGCATGAATAAAGAAAATCAAGAACCAAACAAACCCAACGCAAACGACAAAACATCTGATGATTCTTCTCGTTCTCCAGGAGTTGACAGAGGTTCCCCAGGAGTTGACAGGGGCTTGAGTTCGGACAATACACCGAAAAACAACGATACACAGGAGTCTAATAAAGACAGCGAAAAATAACTGCGATCGATAAAGATTCTAACAGGAGCAGGAATCGGTAAAATAAATAGAAACATACAACGCCGGATTTATTAAATTTATGAAAATGTAGAGATGTATTTACGCTGCACCTCTACATTTTTTTAATATAAAAAATTTAAATTATTGCTGAATATTTGAATAAACGTATTCTTTTCAAAAGGTAATTTACTAAATAGTCATGGCAATTCGAGCAATTTATTTATAGTTAGTGCATAAGTTGATTATTGTGGCACCGATTAAATATATAGAGGAAAATTTAACCTCTACACTAATACATAACAAATAATCGGTAATCAAAACCAAGAAGGAATTCTTATGAAATCATCAGCGTATCTTTATAGCCTTTTTGACAATAAAGGCATTGTTAGACGCGATTTACCAGAATCCAAATTTACATCTCAAAAAGCACAGATTCCAATTAGCGAAGACTTAAATAGCCGTGAAATAAAAAAAAGTCAAGGTGAACTAAAACCACAGCAACCAAAGCTTGTCAGTAGCTGTGAAGGTAAAATCAATTCGATGCTGCTTACTATTCCTTCAGACACAGAAGATTTAGCAGCTATTTACAAAAAGTTACTTGAAACCCTACCCGAATACACTTGCTTTGTCTGCTTGGTTAACTCTAGTTCAAAAGCGATGGTTGAAAACTGGCTCAAAACATACAAGCGAGACAAAACATCTATAATCGTTGAAGCTCCCGATTCTGTAGGCTTTTCAATTTGGGCGCAGGATGCATATGCTCTGACTACATCTAATGAGCAACCATATTTCGTTGAACCTTTAGAATTTTTACGTGCTGCTGATGCGGTAATAGCCGACTATGTTACCCACGCAACGAACATAAAAAACTTTCAAGTACCCCTATATTTTCAAGGGGGAAATATTTTAGTTGGTGATGACTTTTGGTTGATTGGTGGCGATTATCCTGCCAAAACCCTTGAATATGTTAACTATCAAATCCTTGCCGACGAAGGGGAAATCCCTGAAAAGCTGGTGAAAAGACTTTTTCAAGAGAATCTCGATACATCCCGCGAACTACTCTATATCAATTCACCAATTCCAGTTCCTGCTGACGATGTGCTGCTAACGCAAGAAAATGGTCAATTTTTTGTTGAGATGGTGTTTCAAGGTAACGAACCAGGAACAGTACAACCACTGTTTCACATTGATATGTTTTTGACTTTAGCTGGAAGAGACGAAAGCGGAAAATATCAGATTCTCGTAGGAGATCCTTCCATGGCACCAATGTCTCGATCGGCACCAGCAGCATATTCTATGCAAAATGTTTATGATGCGATCGCCGACTTTTTCAAATCTGCTGGATTCTCAGTTATTCGCAATCCGTTACCACTCACATTTTCCACAGAGAAAGTCAAGCTCGAAGAATTAAATGTTCCTGAATATCAATCTATTTACGAAATTTACCTCAAGTTACGTAATTTAGGTTTGACAGAAGTAGAACTACGTAATTGGTACTTTGCGACAGCAAATAATGCCTTAGTTGAAAATACACCATCTTGTAAGCATGTATGGTTGCCGACTTATGGTTACCAAGAATATGAATACTTACAAGAATCCGATCGCAAAAATCAGGAAATTTGGCAAAATCTTGGTTTTGAAGTGACAATGCTGCCAAACTTCCATAGTTTAGCTCGTGGATTAGGTGCCGTACATTGTATTCAGAAGTATATAGAGCGAGGATAACTCTGAAGGGTTCGTTTTCTGTGTAACGTCGGGAGATCTCCGCAGTGCTACGTCTCTACAAACCATCAAATTTAGTGAAAAGGATTACTAGTATTCCACCACATTAATTTTGAGGGGTACTTCTTCAGTCCTATTCATAGGACTTTCGCTGTTAGACAGGGACTTGCAGTCCCTGGCGGATTAGATACACACCCCTCATAACTTATGTGGTGGAGTACTAGTAGTCCGCCACATTAATTTTGAGGGGTACTTCTTCAGTCCTATTCATCTTACATCTTGCACAATTCTCAAAAACCGCCGTATTATTAAATTCTCAGGCTAATACATAAAGTCTGATAAATCAGACTGGGCAAGGGTTTAGTGCATTTTAACGTACTGTTCCTGCATTGGATGTTCCCATATTAATTAGCTTCTGCCATATTGTTTAATTTTCCGTAAAATGCACTTAACTAATTAATTTCAATTTTACAGTAACTTGATTTGAGCGTCCAAAAGTAAGCACTGGATAACTTTCGGTATTAATGTAATCACCACGATTAATTTTTCCATTTCTATCTGAGTCTATGTGAACGTTGACAATATAATTTAATCGCCGATTTACATTTGGACCATATAAATTCACCTCTAATCTGTTTTGAGTTGCAAGTTTATTGGGAATATTTCTGATTACTTGTTCCGTAATAATATTTGACGGAGCATCTGCACGGCTGACTTCTTCAAGACGTATATAACCAACTGCTTCAGAAAATATTCGTGTCCTTTGGGGAAGAATAAGATTAGATTTAACAAGTGGTTTTCTAGTCACGGGCTGACAAGCTAATGCACTAGCAGAAAAATTTGATAAAACCAAACCTAAAAGCGGAACAATTGATGAAGCGAAAGCAAATTTTCTCGACATTATAATCCTTTGAATTTGTAAAATAATCAAGTGTGTCAGTAAGTCTGCACTAATAAATCCAATACACAACCTATTTAACTATTAGTCCTAAGTTGTGAAAATATTTAGAATACCCATTTAAACATTGAACATAATGTGTACCTGAAATGTTATTAATTGTTCACCACTAAATTATAAATAGGTATAACTAATTTCAACTTATGCAGTTTTGATAGGCTTGTGTCAAACGATTTTGGATTTCGGATTTACGTTAGCGCAGCTTGTCTGAAGGACATCCGCCGGATTATTTCCTGCTTTTGAAACGTTCTTGCTTGAAACCATTTTATAATCCAAAATTTAAAATCTAAAATTATTTCGATCAGGTCTTTTTTATTTAACTTCTAGTACTTTTATTAATACTCGATGGGGATATCCGAAAGTAAGAACGGGATAGCTTTCCATCGTCATAAAATCGCCACATTGGATTTTGTCGTTTCCATTAATTGAGATATGTGCTGTTATGGTATATCTTGCATTTTCATCACAAGTTTCGCTATTTAAAGTAAATTTAACGCTATTTGTTATTCCCCTTTGATGGTTTATATCGGTAATGACTTGTTTGTCGATACAATTAGATGGAGCATCGATAAGAGTAACATCTTCAAGGTATACATTTGCTGCTGCTCCAGAAAACGATCTTAATTCTTGACTTAAAATAATTTCGCCTTTTACCACGGGTGATAAATTATTTAATGACATTTTTTTATGAAGAATTTTTCCAGTTTATGTTCCCATTGCCTCCGATTGCGTCCTAATAGGATTACTATATATACGAAGCACACAAGATAAAAATCAAAACTGATTCCCGACTGATTAAAATCGGGAATCTTGTTTATACATTTAGTTTATACATTTAAGTTAGGGCATTGCTGAATTGAAATATGAATTTATTTTTATCATATTTACTAGCCCCCTAAATCCCCCAATTCGGGGGGACTTAAAATAATTTTTCTCCCGCTACCGTATTCTCTATAAAAATCGCCGGATACCTTTACCACACTAGCTTTTAGGAGTCCAAAGCTCCCTCGTTGGGGTGGAAATTTGGGCGAGGTTTAGTCAAAACGTCACAGATTTTATGAGTAAACCTCGCCCAAATATAAGCGGATTTCCCAGATTTTTAGCGAACAGTTGAACCCCCTGGGTTGTGGGCAAATCATACTTTTGATCGGCAATGCCTAAGTTCGAGTGGCTGCGTTCTTAACTTACAGGAAGATAAACCACTTGTCCCGGACGCAGATTACTAGCCTCTTGTTCGCTAAAAGTGCTGCCATTTTGGGTTTTCATAATTTCACGCCAGCGATTTCCATCACCTAATTCACGCTCGGCAACTATAAACAGTGTATCTCCTGCTTGGATTGTATACGGACGAGCATTAGGTGCAGCCCCTTGATAGAGAAATTGAATGGTTGCGATATCACCCTTACTTAAACTGTCTCTTTGTCCAATCTTTTTTGTCGAATCAATAGGCATAATAGTTGGTTTATTTCTATCTATCGCAAAAGCGTGTTTGGGATAATGCATAATTGAATCATAATCATAATCACCGTGGTCATCACCATCGGTGATATGTTGGTTAAAATTATGCCGATGATTGTCTTTGATATTCTCCCAATTAATACGAATGTGTCTATCTCTATCCTCACGACTTTGTTCGTGCCATAGCCCTAAAGCGTGTCCGATTTCATGAATTGTACTACCCGTACTACAACGTTCTCCTAAACCAATATCTTGCCGACCTTTTCCTGTCATACCTACAGAAGAGAAACAGCCATCAGCCCGTCTAAAATAAACGTAATTAGGATATTGACTAGCATTACCACTGGTGCGTCGTACAAATCTGATGGAAGTGTTAGATTCCCAGTGAGCGATCGCCTTACTTATTCGTTCTTGCTTGGTAAGATTTCCATCAATGTCATAGGGTACGATACCGTTAGGCCAGCGTCGCCCTTCACCAACGATAAACACACCGCGACCGTTTGCTTCTTCAACATCTTCACCAGAACGTACAGCGGCTGCTTTCGCCTCCATTTCCTCGACAGTGCCTAGTACAATACAACCCTCAAAAATTGCCAATCCATCCACAACGGAATATTGAACTGGCTTATTTTTAAATGTTGCTCCGGAGATAAAACCCGTGCGAATATCGTCACTGCTCACAAGTCCATCAAAGTTGTTTACGTCTTGAATATCAGTCATTGTTTTTCCTTATTATTGATAAATTAAAACCCAAGCAAGGTAACTGCCTCACTTTCCTTGCTATATAGGTAATAGTTGCAAGTGAAATTAAGTTATCTGACATCTTGCACCATTGTCGTTAAGCCCAGATTCTCGCCTTAAAATGAATTTTAAGGCTAAAAAACAAAGTACGTTGAAACGCACTAAAATCCTTACCCAGTCTGATTTATCAGACTTTTTATATTAGCCTGAGAATTTAATAATACGGCGGTTGTTGAGAATGGTGCAAGATGTTAGTTATGCAGTTTTTAAACAAAATTTCCTAGTATTCCACCAAATTAATTTATAAGTTTTGTGGTTAGGGAAGACAGCTCTTACTCTTCCACATATCCCGTACATCTTGTTCGATGAAATACTAGTAGTTCACCACATTAATGAAAGCGGGGTGTGTATCCAATCCGCCTTCTTGTTGCAAACCCCCGTCGGTGGAGCAAAAGTCCTCTTAAGAGGACTAAGGAAGAACCTCTCAGAATTAGTGTGGTGGAGTACTAGTAGTTAATTTAATTAATTCTGACGGGTTGTAAAGACGTAGCACTGCTACGTTTCCCTAGGTTTGGGAGAAAACGAAGCCGTCAAAGTTGATGTGACAGACTACTAGTACTCCACCACAATAAATATGATGGGTGAAGAAAGGGAGGGGGAAGATGGGGAAGAGG
>ERZ1740052.170-NODE-170-length-21909-cov-10.016381_pt1 | contig 21909 bp, 12 predicted proteins | sample MGYA00581750_ERZ1740052 | MGnify/ENA primary metagenome ERZ1740052 (study PRJEB43018, sample SAMN04849743) | marine metagenome | isolation source: floating plastic debris | place: Pacific Ocean | collected 2008-08-30 | study: EMG produced TPA metagenomics...
ACAATACGCGAACCAAAATGTTGACCACCTGGTTTTGCTTGAGAAACCTGGAAAATAACCTGCCAATTTTTTAAAGTCGATCCGTCAAATGTTGCTCTAGCAACTCTGGTACGATTGGCTTGGTTAGTACCGTGAGAATAGGTAAAGTAAACCAGACGATTTTTTTCAAAGTTCGGATGTAGGGAAACATCCATTAAACCCCCTTGATTAGCTGCGAAAATTTCTGGAACTCCTGGGATAGGATTAGGATCTAAAGTTCCATTACGAACGATTCGCACCCTTCCCGGACGCTCGGTAATTAACATTGTTCCATCCCCAAGCCATGCCATACCCCAAGGTCTTTCTAAACCTTGTAATACGGTTGTGGCTTTAAAATTTTTCGCTACAGCAACATTCTTATCCGAAAACAGCGGATTATTAGATGGTGAACTATTGGTATTTTGTGCAGTAGGTGATTGATTTGTACTTTGTGCCGAAGAGGGATTATTTGTAGAAGAACAAGCCCCAAGAGCTAAGAGAATAATTACACTTAGCGTTGCTGTTATTGGGCGAATGATATGAGTTTGCATAATTAGATACAATCACAAAACTGTTTTTGAGTGTGACAAAAAAACATGACAAAAAAATGACAGCTAATTAAAAAATTATCAATTCGTAATTAAACTTTAATATTATGGGTAATTGGTAATTGGTAATTGGTAATTGGTAGTTGGTAGTTGGTAGTTGGTAATTGGTAATGGCTAATTTGTAGTAAGTCGGCACAAATAAACGGAGCTATGTAACAAATTGTAAATTACCTTTAAACCCAAGCACGCAACTCGCTACTTGCAACTTGCAACTCGCAACTTGCAACTCGCAACTCGCAACTCGCAACTCGCAACTTGCAACTTGCAACTTGCAACTCGCAACTCGCTACTTGCTACTCGCTACTCGCTACTCGCTACTCGCAACTTAATATCCTGCATAATTTCTATCTGCTAAAGTCCATATAGATAGTTAAGAGGATTTAACAATCATTTGTAAGAAGGGTGATGCAGTAACCATGAATGTATCTTCAAGGTATTGGAAAATTTGGAGAATTAATCCGGCTGCTGGAAAAATAGGGTATAAACTAGTTACAGTAAAGGCTGCTCAAGATTTTGTGGATAGTGAATTCCAGGAGCAGGACGAGCAAAATACTTTATTATCGTGTTTTAATCGCGAAAAAAATGATGCAGATACGATTAATCGCGCTCGGGCAACCCTTTGTCTTAGATGCTATGTTTCCGAGGCAATTTTGAAGCAATGCAAGAAACTTGATGCTTTATTCAGCGGTGAAAAGCAATTTAACTATCGGGATTTACTACCTTTTGTTCTCAATGATGATGGTGAAAAATTAATTGTTTTAGATCGAGATGGTAAAACTCAACTAATGGTAAATGAGGGTGGTCAAACCAAGCAATCAAGATATAATTTCTTTTCTGTAAAAGTGTTACAAACATTCAACCCCGAGTTACAATCTCGGATGAGTTTGGACAATTGGACTTATTTACAAACAAAACAAAATCCCGAATTAAAAATATTTTTATCCGAATTTGGTTTTAAAAATTTAAGTAATTGGGCTTTGTTAAATAGAGCCAGAAAAAAACAATTAGAAAATTTATTATATGAAGAGCGTTGTGTTGTAGAAGCTTTTCATGCTGTTTATCGTCGAGATAGACAGCAACAAAAAAATAGAGTAACTAAAAAATGTCCCGACCCAACTAACGATCAACTAGAAGAAATGTTGGCTTATTTAAAGCCAAAAAAAGTTAGAATTAATACTCCCTTTCAGTTAATTAAAGAACTCAAACAAATTGTTCTACAGTTAAGAAAATACGATGTTTGGAGTTCTAGAGAATCTTTAGATATATATGATAATGAAAGCGGTACATATGTAGAAAGACGGGATTTACCGAGCTCGTCTCTCGATGGAGCGGATGTGGAGCAGCAAGAAATTTTACAATTTTTGTATAATTCACTTTATATAACTTTATCTCAAGCAATTAAAGAGCAAATAGAAGCTAATATTCAAAAATTACAGAAGAGTAAAAAATATAGTCCTTTTGCTCCAAAATATATTCGGGGATTGGATTTATATTATTCAAAAGCAATGTCTTTGAAAGAGATTACACCGGAATTGGGAATGAGTAGTTGGGATCAAGCCAGACGAATTATAAATCCTGGAGAACTTTTATCAAAAGTACGTGCGAAAACGGTAGAAAAGATGCTGGAAAGTATTTTGAAAAAAGCGGCAGAAAAAGGTTTGACTAAAATTCCACCCCAAGCAAATTATGTTTTAGCTTTGGCTGAGCAAATTGAATCTTATGCTGATGGAGAAATATTTCAACAAGCTGCCGAAGAAATTAGAGCAGGTCAAAATCGAACTATGAACAGCGCATATGCTTTGAAAATTATTGGTTATATTCAAGAATTATCACAGCAAAAAAAAGTGCAGTTGCGTTAGTTGCCTTACATAATACAGGTGCTACTCCCCTGCCGTTCTAAAATTACCGGCGTTGCTGAATTCGGTTATGAATTTACATTTTGAGACGTAGCAGTGCGGAGATCTCTACACGAGTTTCGGTTATCGAAAAAAATAAATTCATACTTTAAATCAGCAACGCCAAATTACCTATAAAAATTCTGGAATTGCTGAATTGAAATATGAATTTATTTTTATCATATTTACTAGCCGCCTAAATCCCCCTTCCATTGGGGGACTTTAAAATATATTTAGAGCAACAAGCAAGGGGGTTCAACTGTTCGCTAAAAATCTGGGAAATCCGCTTATATTTGGGCGAGGTTTACTCATAAAATCTATGACGTTTTGACTAAACCTCGCCCAAATTTCCACCCTAACGAGCTAATTTGGACTCCTAAAAGCTAGTGTGGTAAAGGATTTCCCAGATTTTTATAGATTTAAGGTAGCGGGTTGGGGGAAAATCATACTTTTGATCGGCAACGCCGGTAATTTTATGCGGGGAAGGGAGTAACTGCATAAGTTTTTGGTACTCAAATCTATTTAAATTTACACTGGAGTTCAAATTGCACGAGAGGTAAACACGTGACAAATTCAGTTCATTCCCAAGATTTCAGACTTTCGCTAATAGAAACTGTCTGGTTAGAAGCCGAACATTTTTCTCTAGCGCAGAAAATCAGTTCTTCATTAACGGCTAACCCGCTTTATTCCTGGCAAGCATATCTTAATTCTTTAGCGCTACTTGGTTTTGAGGAATGGTTGCGCGAACGTTTATCGGCAATAGTGATTTCTAGGGATACTAGTGTAATTGAAACTGCCGGTTATCTTAAACTTGATAAGTTTATATTTTGTGCGATCGCTACCGAGCATTTATTAGATGAAGTTACGAGCATACCGCAAGCAGTAGTGGAACAACCTGAATTAGCAGCCCATTTTTATGTGTTGCTAGAAGTATTGGAAGAAGAGGAAGAAGTTATAGTTAGAGGATTTTTACCTTACCATCAATTAATAGGGCTTAAAAATAATTTGAAATTATTTATAGATGAAGGTTATTATCAAATACCGCTATCTACATTTGATATGGAACCAAATCATTTATTAACTTATCAACATTATGTAGAAGTATCCGAATTTGCTTTACCAGTCGCGGATAATATAATTACCCAAGTTAGCGATAATTTATCTGAATTAGCAAGCAAGACTACCACTAAATTAAGTAAATGGTTTGAGGAAGTAGTGGACGAAGCTTGGCAAACAATAGATTCTGTTACCAACCCAGAATTAAATTTAGCTTTTAGTACTAGAAGCGTTGAGAAAGAAACTAAGAAAGCAAAAGTTATTGATTTGGGAATAGATAATGGTAGTAAAAAAGTAGCGCTTGTAGTGAATATATCTCCCGATAAAATAGTTACAATTTCTGAAAAAATCAATGTATCAGTTCAACTCTATCCCATGAGTGGGGAAAAGTTTTTACCACAAAATATCAAATTAATTTTGATTTCTAAAGCAGGTAAAATTCTTCAAGAAGTTACCTCTAGAGTACAAGATAATTACATTCAGTTGAAACCTTTCAAAGGTGAGCCAGGTAAAAGGTTTAGTATTCAGTTTAACTTAGGAAATATGATTTTTCGAGAACAATTTGAACTGTAGACAATGAATTCATACAAATTAAATTGAGACAAATAAATAAGTCGCAAAAATAAAGTATCCCTATGTAATATGCAGGTAAATTACTCTTAAACCCTTATCCGCAACTCCCAACTTGCTACTTGCTACTCCCAACTTGCTACTTGCAACTCCCAACTTGCTACTTGCAACTCCCTACTTGCTACTCCCTAGATTTAAGAAAAAACAGAAAAATCTGAGGTAGTTTGGCTGTTATGTGTAGGTGCTGATTTTAGTTTGTAGGTGGTAACTGTAGCGCTACCAGCGAATAAGGCAAGGATAGCAGGAACGAAGGGTATCCAACCACCTTGAATTAACAAAATATAGCAAAGGAAATATAGTACAGCTTGAGCTAAAGCTATACTTAATGCTAATTGTAATGATGACTTACTTCTCCAAGCGATTATTGCTGCAACAAGCGTCCACATATAAATCCATAATGCTTCAATCCATTTTGACCATACCCATAATAAAGGTCTATTATCTAGTGAAGCACTAATAATTTGACTGGTCATATGAGCATGTATAACTACCCCTGGAGTTTTTTTCAATGATTTAGCGCTTAGTGGTGTTAACCAATAATTATTAAAACTTTCTGCCGTTGTACCAATAATAACAATTTTATCTTTGACTAAATCGGGTTTTATTCTGTTGTTAAGTACTTCAAATAAGGTAACTCTGTCAGCAATTTGAGCTGTCGATCGCCAATTTAACATTACTTGATAACCGAAACTATCAATATTAGTGTAACTACCACTGTTGTTTTCTAAATATGGAAGTACAAATTTATTTTTGGATTGAGAATTTATATGAGAATTTAGTTGGATTTGACTTTTTTCTTGGGATAAGTAACGCTGTGCTAGTTGAAAGCTGAAGGATTTATCTGTATTGCAAGGTTTTGCGGGAGCCATTGCTAATAAATGACGACGCAAAACACCATCGGAATCTTCTACAATGTCGGTAAATCCTAAGCTTTGTGGGGAAACTTGTGACGGTGGTGGAACACCGGGGTTTTCTTCTCCTTCGCTAACTTGACAAACTCCTATGAATTTGGAACTTGTTTTCATCCATTCTGCTAATTGTGCATATAATGGTTTTATAGGACTATCTCTATAAATACTTAAACCTATAATTCGGGGATTATGTTTCTCTAATTTACTTACTAATTCTGCTAAAGCTCTATCTGAAATTGACGCTGCACCTCTTTCATTCCCATCCTGTGCTTGTACGTCGGCTTCGGTTATTTCAACAATTAAGATCCGATTATCTTTTCCTTCATAAGGACGCGAATTCATCATACTATCAAAGCTTCTCAATTCCCAATTTTCTAAGAACCCTATACTTCGTACTCCCATAATTACAGTTGCTATAAATAAACTAGCACTGAAAATTGCGGGTATAATTTGACGAAGTTGTAATGGAGGAGGCTTAACTTTTATCTCCTGTTGAATCGGATTTGACCAAACTAAAGGTGCTTCGGTAGGATTTTGAAAGATTACTGGCAACCAACTAGCACAGGGGTATCCTGCTTCTAAACCTTGTAATTTATCTCCAGCTTCGCGAGCCGCACGATAAAATGATTTAGATTGGGAAAAAGCAGATAAGAAAAACTGTAAAAATCTTTGTGCGACTACATCCGCAACGGGTTCGCGCATTACAATCATTTGTGGTATTTGTAATGAACTTAATTGCGTGGCTAATCCCAAACCATCGCAAGAATTAAAAATTGCTAACCGTAAACCTCTCGATATTGCCGCTCTCAAACCGTTTCTCAGTTGCTCTATTGTTAAACTATCGTAGGGATTAATATAAATTTTTCCGCTTTCTCCATTCTCCTGACTCGAGCTATGCCCGGCAAAAAATAATATATCCCATCCTGCTTCATCCCAAAGCATCAAATCTAATTCTTGACGTTGAGCTTCTACTAAAAAAGTTGTTTCGGCTAATGGTAAATTTTCTAATATTAATTTATCTTCCCAAATATCAATATTTTCGCTATTACCCAATATTGCTAAAATTCTGATTTTATTTCTTAAGGGTTTATAATTATTTTCCAATCGCTCAAAATCAGGTTTGCTCAAACATAAAACAGCGTAGGAATAATCATCAAAAAAGTCCCATAAATTCCAAGGTAATCGCCGTATCTCATTTAAATCGGTTTGAATTATGACTTGAATCTCTTCAGTAGAATGTAACTTTGTACGTAATTTTTGTTCTAAATTGACAAAACCTGACGAATTCAGCCAATAATTTATTTTATTTTTTAAATCTTCGCATATTTTATGAAATTCAACTGAGGAAATATTGGTAACATCATTTGGCTCAATTTCAATATCGTCATCCAATTCATCTTGTTGTCGCCAAATCAAATCGGGAATTGAACAATCGTAAAGCAAATTGTAGAGAATCTGCCAGCGTCTGTAAAGTTCGGTCAGTTCCGGTGCGGGAGGTAAACTTCCAGTAAACTGAATTGGGAAAGCATTGACTCGTTCCGAGATATGGTAAATTTGAGCAACCACACTATCAAATCCCTTCTGTAAGCTACCTTTTCCCAGATTTAAAACTACTAATTTACTCATGTTTTGACCCGGTATCTACGAGTACAAAGGTATCTTCTATATTTGCATCAACGCTAGCAACCCACAGGTTAAACAATTGCGATAATAATATATATAGTTTAAATCGTTTCCGGGTTTTTTCAGCGAGTAGAGAATTTTTATAGGAAAAAGTTATCTATATTAACTATATTAAGAGAATTACTAACACGACGGGAGCTAACTGTCGGTACTTCAAATTTCTCAAACCTGTAAAATAAATTTTTACCAGCTTGAGTTCCACTCATAATTTTATCTTTTAATCTGACTTTATAATTACGAACTAAACTATTATCCGGTATTGCTTGCTAAACAAATACGAATTATATCACAAAAAATCTACCCAAATTACTAGCCGAATTACTAATTTATGATGTTACTTTTTTATTCGCATATTTATATTACATTGAATTACATTACCTCATCTATCTATAGAAATATTTTTGATTAAGTAGTTAAACATAATTAATTACACAATGCTCCTCCTTTAACATCCTATTGCTTCAATTACGAAATTTTCTTTAATTTTGATCTCGTTTCGAGCTACTTGAATACTGAAATTTTTCCCCAAAGGTAGCTTGAATCGTTTTAATTGAATGTAATTGTCGTAGCTTCTCGACTCAACCGATTGTAAAGTAGTTCCAGATTCAGAAAGCAAAGCTAATTGAATGCTATCGGGTAAATATGTTTCTCCGGCTGCTGGATAAAGCTGTACCCGAATACCGATTTTATTATCAACTTGCGGTAATAAACCAATTAACAAAGCTACAGAACTACTTTCTAACTGCATTCCTAAGTCAATCAGTTTAGCTCCCTTGACACAAACCTCGTTTAAAACGGAATCGCTTCTAAATTGAAAAGCTTTTGTATCCCCCAAGCTAAATAAATCATCCACTGAACAGAAGCCTCCATCAAAAACGTTTTCAAACCACAAACTCAAATTGATTACAGCTTTTTGTGTATTTTCCATCAGATTAATTTGTAAACTCTTTATCTCCTGGCTATACAAGATAGAACGATATTTGTCAGATGCTAAAATAGCTCCCCATTCAGCAAATTCTAGATGCAAACGTGGAGAATAAACATTTGACTTGGATAATGTATCTATAATGTATTTAGCTCTAATTTCAGACAAACTTGGTAAAGCTTTGAGCTGTGGTTTACGAAGTCTGTAAAGTTCTTCTGCTATCCATATAATATCAATATCCGCTATCAAATCGCGATTGGAAACACAATAATTTTTGTCAATTGAGTCGTATTCTGCTTTTTCCCTAACTTGTTCGTGGCTGATAAAACCCCATACTCTTAACCAACCTTCCTCAACATTTAACTGTGCCGCAAGATAATAGTTCGCAGCCCAATTTGGAATATCTACCCATTCTTGGGGAATGCGAAACTCTGTGGGAAGACTTTGCTCGGTAGGAACTATAACCAGTCGAGTTTGACCAAAATTTACATCAAATCCATTAACAAATTCCCATTGTCTGTTTAATTCTTGAAATGCTGTAGCTATCTTAAACTGCTCTCGTAAATCTAGTTCATCTTTGAACCATTTCATAAAAGTATTTAAACATAAGCGATTCACAAACAACCTGTTAGCAATCGCGTTATTCAAGCGATTATTATTTGCAATTTGAGATAATGCTGTTTCCCGTTCTTCATCCGAAAATTTCATCCATAAATGTTCGGGGTAAATTTGTATTAAGTTCTCGAATTGTAACATTTCACTATTGTTTGACATTAGAATCATCCTTGTTTTATATGTATCCATTCATTAACTACATCGGCTATTTTGTAATTCACTTTAGAGAGAGATTTTTTTTCCAAATCCATACTTGTTTCTATATATTGTTTGAATAATTTTAATAAACGCGATTCTGTGACATCATTGCTTAAGAGTGGAACAGTTAACTGATTTTGTTTAATACTACTAATGATGTTTGCTTTTTCCCAATCGCTAAATTGTTGAATAATTTGATCCAATATCGAATAAATAGACTTTTGGCAATAAACCTGCAAGCACTTCTCGAAAGCGGATTTAATTCTTTCAATATCTTTCTCATCATTTATATATACCTCTGGATTCGTCTGATTCCATTTTGAAACAAACCCTTTCAAAATATATCTAGTAGATTTTTTGATCTGACGAGCCACCTGATACTGCTTTTGTAAGTTAGAATATTTATATTTAAGAATATCCGCTATTTCTGTTTGAGTTAAATTTAATCCCTGCCACAATTGAAAGACTATTTGACTTTGTTTTGGCATATTTTTAAATAAGCTGTCAAAGATCGACTTTAACTGTTGAGATTCTTCCTGCTGGATTAATAAATCCCATTTAGAAGGTGCGGGATCTGATATAACATAATAACTTTCGTCAAAATATAAATATTGCTTGTTTCGATAACTTTTTGCTGCATCTATACAGGTTTCAAGCATTTCATAAATCATCATATCTGTTGCAGTAAAATCGGGAATATTCAGTTGAGAACAGCGTTGATTGAAATAATCTGCGATTGTACTCAATTCTTCTCGTGAAGGACTTCGCGATCTACCAGAACGGTTGGCTGTCATATCCAAAAGTTCGTAAAAACATTGCCAAGCTAACCGATGCAAAACAATTTGTTCGGATTGCAAATTTTTTGCTCTTAAAGAGTCATTTAATTCTCCAGCACTTAAATCTTTCAACAAACCATAGCTGGAAAATCTAGTTCTTCTCGCTTCTAAATCTTGCCGATAAATTTGGTTGCGAACAAACCTTTTAAACGCTGTAATTGCATATGCTTCTATGTTAATTTTATTGCGTTCAAAATTAAAACTTTTAAAAAATTTATCGGGGGAATTTGCTGCAATATTTGCTATTTGAAAAAACTCTTCTAGAGAATACTTGTACTGTATATAATTAAATTCATGATATATATCTTTAGCAACTTTTAAACAGGCTTCCTGCAAGTAAGCAGACAAATGTTTATGTGCTAAAAATAAACTAGTATCTGGATTTAACCTACTTAAATTTTCATTTTCTTGTCGGTGTTGAATCAATAATATTTTCAGAAAATATTGTGCCCAAAAACTTTCTTTAGCTTCTAAGTCTTCCTCTATTTTCAATTGCATACATTTTTCTAACCTTGTATCAACCTTCCAACTAAGTTGGACTTGGCGATCGCCACCCGTAAAACAGATAAAGCTAGAAAATTTATCAATTAGATTTTTACGCTTTTTCACAAGCATCGGTTTTTCCAACAACATTGTAATTTACTTCTTCGCTATTCAATTACTTACTTCTCCTAATATTGACTGAGATACGTGGGCGATCGGTTGTTCAATGCGATAATATGTACGTTCAACGTCAAACCAACTAATTCATAGTAGTTTGAAGTCGTTATATATATTAGTGGGTACGCTGATTCGGTACTTATGCAATTTGCTCGAAAATTTCTCGAAAATATTTGAAACATAAATGTCTAACTGTTTATTTTCCTTTGCCCAAAGGTAAATTTTTATCACAATTTTGCTTCAGGGATTACTTTTTTTACTATTTTCTATTCTTTTTTCGGCGTTGCTGAATCCGGGTTGAATTCAGATTGTGAGACGTTACACTGTAACGTCTCTACACAGATTTAGGTCATCCAAAAAAATCAATTCATACTTCAAACCAGCAACGCCGCCCTTTTTGAGTAATAAAACCGCAGAGAACACAAAGAGCGCGGAGGAAGAGGAAGAAGAGGCAGTACGAATTATTCCGATGCAAACGGATTTGATGTTAAATCGTCAGGATAAGTATTAAATTAGACTTCTACTGCTCCAAGGGATTTTAAAGTTTGTTTCTGTGCAGTTGTTAAACCTGCTGTATTGCTAATATTCATACCTTCTAACGGTCTGCGACATCTTAGGGTTTTAGTGCATTCCCCGGTTGGTAGATGCCACAATTTAATTGTTTGGTCTTCGCCACCACTGGCTAATATATTATTAGAACCTATGGCTATAGTCCATACTGCTTTATTGTGTCCTAAAAATTTTCTAATATTTTCACCCGTATTAACATTCCATAATTTGATTGTTTTATCGTCGCTACAGCTAGCTAAGATATTACCATCTGCACTAAAGACTACCATACGGATTCGGTGGGTATGTGCTTGTAATGTATGCAGACATTCTCCAATATTTGCATCCCAAATTTTGATAATTCCATCGCAACCTGCACTAGCAATAATATTTGCGTCGGGACTAAATACTACGCAATCAAGCCGATCTTGATGACCGATTAATGTCTGTAGGCAAGCTTTATTTTTTACATCCCAAATTTTGATTGTTCTGTCATCGCTAGCGCTTGCTAGTACCGTACCGCGAGGATTAAAGGTAACTGATTTTACTCTATATTCATGTCCCACCAAGGTATACAAACATTCACCAGTTCGGCAATTCCAAATTTTTACCGTGTTATCGCGACTGCCACTGGCTAAAATTTCTTCTAGGGGACTAAAAGCAATGGAATATACCCAATCTGAGTGTCCCCGCAGTGTTTTTAAACATTCACCTTGATGATTCCAAAGTTTGATGGTGTTATCGTCGCTACCGCTAGCTAGCAAACATTCCTGAATCACGGGAGGAGCAAAAGCGATTGAAGATACTAAGTTATCGTGTCCTTCTAATATTAAATTGCATTCTCCGGTTGTAATATCCCATAATCTCACTTTATGGTCTTGAGAGCTACTGGCTAATGTTTGACCGTTTGAACTAAAAGCAAGGGATAATATCCAATTACTGTATCCTTCTAATGTTTTTAAACACCGTCGCGATGGAATATCCCAGAGTTTGATTTTTTGGTCTTCGCTGACACTCAGTAAAGTCTGATTTTGTGGATGAAAATCAACTAGCCAGACGCGCTGTTGATTTTCTAGTAAGGTTTGCAGACATTTTCCTGTTTCAATATCCCACACTTTAATAATGTTATCTTCGCTGCCAGTAACTATCTTTTTTCCATCCTTACTGAAAGCAACCGTCCATACAAAGCTGTTGTAATCTGGTAGGGTTTTAACGAGGGTACCGTCGGACATATCCCAAAATTTGACTGCGTTACCATCGCTGCCGGTAACTAAAGTTTGTCCATCGTGACTTAGGGCGATCGCCAGTAACCAATTAGTGTGAATATGGAAAATTTGTAAGCATTCACCAGTTTGAAGATCCCATAGTCTAACGGTATTATCAGTGCTGGCTGTAATTAATTTTTCGTCAAAGGGATGAAAGCTGACAAAGGTAAGATTATTTTCGTGTCCCGGCAAAACTTTCAAACATTGTCCGGTTGAGGTATCCCACAATCTGAGTGTTTTATCGTTGCTACCACTTGCTAAAATCTTACCATCTCGATTGAAAGCAAGTGACTGGATGCCCGATGTATGTGCTGCAAGTATTTGCAAGCATTCTCCGGTGGCGGCATTCCACAACCTAATAGTGCGATCGCCACTGCCGCTAGCTAAGATTGTACCATCCGGGCTAAATGCCAGCGACCTTACCCAAGCGCTATGACCTTGAAGTTTATGTATTTGTGTTACTTTGTCAAGTTCCCATAGATATATATGATTATCAATGGCTGTAGTGAATAATTTCCCCGTGGGACTAAATTTAGCTGCTAAGATGCTACCTAAAGTTTGGGTAAATATTGACTTACTTAAATCGGAATTAGCAAAGTTTGTTTGTACTAAGTTGATTCCTTGTAGGTTAGCTTGCCAAATATTTAAGTTAGAAAAATCATAGTTATCTAGTTTTATCTCAAGTTGTCGCAGAAGATTAATTATATTACCAGCGACATATCCGGGTTTTAGGGATGTATCAGATTTGAGTTGCGATAAAAGTTGATTTAAATTATTTTTAATAACTTCTTTTGTTGTCCAAAAGTTTGATAATTTTTCGGTAATGGGCTTTAGTATAAATTGGATTTGAGCCTTTCTAAGATAGTCTTTGGTTTGGGCTTTAACTAAAGCATATTTATTCAGAATATGAATTGATTTTGTATATAACTCTTCAGTAACTTGTTCAATTAATTCTTCAATGACATATTCCATCACCACTGGTTGTAAAGTAAATTTACCAGATTGCTTTTCAATTAAACAGCGTGACTGTAAAGTCTCTAAAGCTCTAATTAAATCCCGAGTTTTGATAATATCGATAATATCACTTTGCAAATCTTTTAAAGATATCCATTCTCGATTAATCGCCAACCAATACATGATTTGCTGTTCTAAAATCGAGAGACGATGAAATTGTTGGTGGAGTAAATCAAAAATATCGCCAAAGATGATTGTACCCGATGCAAAAAAATCGGCAATATCGCTATCAAATAATTCTTCAATCGTCGTGGCTGCGATTTTTAATGCTAAAGGGTTGCCAGAATAGCGATTTACTAAACTATTAATCTCCGTATCTGAAATTGATAAACCTTTTTGTGCTAATATTTGCTCAGCTTCTGGATAATTTAAACCTGTTAAAGCTAAGAAACGAACTGGTAAATTATTGCCTTCTCTAGCACTTAATCCTCTGGGTTTTTCACGACTGGTAACTAAAACACAACTTTGATGGCGAGTATCTCCCACACATCTCAAAAGTTGTCCGTATCCTTGATATCCTTGTTGATAATTTCCTACATTATCGCTGCTATCGCCATCTAAAATTGATTCGAGATTATCTAACACGATTAAACAGCGAGAATCGCGCAGACAATCAATTAATTGAGATATTTGTTTATCCAAAGAATCTGCTAAAACTATTTGATGCTCTGACGATAAAAAACCAATTAAATCGCTTAATAAATCTTCTATTGGTGGAGCATTCCGCAAACTGCGCCAAATCAAACAATCAAATTCATTTTCAACTGATTCTGCTAACTTAACAGATAAAGCCGTTTTACCAATTCCACCCATGCCAATAATGGTAATTAATCGGCATTTATCAGCGATAACCCACTTTTCTAAAGTTTCAATTTCGTCATTGCGTCCGTAAAATTGAGAAATATCTATTGCTTCTCCCCAATCTTGACGCTTTTTTTGAATTATTTTCTCTGTCTCGTCTTCGTCTCTGTGGTTATTTAATATATAATCTTCTACACGGTCAGAAAACTTTTCCTTTAAATTTAACCAAGTTGGTGGCTCCTCCGCAGGATTAGTAAATATTACGGGCAACCAACTAGCACCGGGAAAATCATTTTCTAATCCTTGTAATCTACGCCGCGCTTGCTGAACACAACTGTATAAAGATTTATTTTCAAATGCAAACTCTTGTAAAAAGTAATTAAAAAACTCTTCCGCAACCCGATTTGCTACAGGCTCGCGCATGACAATTGTAGTTGGTATATTTAATTTTTCTAAACCATCAGCCAAACCCAAACCATCGCAAGAATTAAAGATTGCTAGCTGTAAACCTTTTGAAATTGCTGTTCTTAATGCTTCTGTTAATTGTTCAATTGTCAAACTATTGTGATTCGGATTTTCATTAATATAAATTAATCCCGTTTCCTCTTGTGTGGCACTGTGCCCAGCGAAAAAGAGTATATCCCAACCCCGAGAATCCCAAAGTTTATCGTTAAATTCCTGTCGTGAAGGCTTGACAACAAATTCAACTTCTGCGTCGGGTAAACTTTGTAAAAATCTCCGTTCTTGTTCTAAATCGATACCTAGAGAATTACCTAAAATTGCCAGAATTCTCACATTATTTCTGGGAATTGCGGATAATTGCAGCAAAGGAGCGCGTTTATATTCAGTTCTGGAAAAAGAAATTTCCGAGCAGGGATAATCTTGAGAAAAATGGCAAAGATGCCAAGGTAACTTTTGGATAATGCTATCTTGAGTTTCGATAATTATCCGTATTTCGTCATTATGGTGAAGTAAAACCCGTAGCTGTCTGCTAACATTGCGAATTCCTGGTGAATCCAGCCAATTGTTTATACTTAGCTTTAATTGCTCGCATAAATCTTGAAAATCCACTTCCGAGACATTGGTAATATCACCTTCATCAATTTCTAATTCGTCGTCATCATCCATTGGAAACGAAATTCTGAAGTGACAATCGCATAAACTTTGATACATCAATTGCCAATTTCTATACAATTTGGTTAAATGCGGAGCTGGTGGTAAATAACCTGCAAACTTTTGCAGACGAGGATTATTTTCTGACTGTAATCTAGCGGTTACAGCGGGGAATCCCTCATCTAAATTACCAATACTCAGATTGATGACAACTGAATGAATCATTAATGATGTACTAAAGCCAAGGAATAAACCATGCTTTGTTTATCATAATAAAATTTTGTATTAGTTAAAAATTATTCTTTGCCAGAGACAAGGAACAAGAGAAACTAACAACTACCAACTAAAATGCCAACCTTGCTCGTTCCCAGTCTCCGGCTGGGAACAATTTACTTGAGGCTCTGCCTCATAAACCGGAGGCAGAGCCTCCGTTACTGTATTCCTTGCCAGAGACAAGGAACAAGGGACTCGTTTACTCCTGTTTACTCGTCGTTCCCAGCCGGAGACTGGGAACACCTTGCTTTACTCGTTCCCAGTCTCCGGCTGGGAACACCTTGCTTGAGGCTCTGCCTCATAAACTGGAGGCAGAGCCTCCGTTACTGTATTCCTTGCCAGAGACAAGGAACAAGGGACTCCAACAACTACCGACTAAAATGTCAACCTTACTCGTTCCCAGCCGGAGACTGGGAACACCTTGCTTGAGGCTCTGCCTCATAAACCGGAGGCAGAGCCTCCGTTACTGTATTCCTTGCCAGAGACAAGGAACAAGGGAAACTTCATCCCCATAATTGAGCAACGCCCAAAACTGGATAAGCTCAACCACTATAAACCTATAACAATGAAGCGAATGAGATATATATTGTTATGAGTAAAATTTACGCATTATTAGTAGGAATCGATAACTACGCTGCACCCGTGAGTTCGCTTCAAGGTTGTGTCAACGATGTCAAAGCGGTAGAAGAATATTTACAATCCCGCGTTACGGCACAAGGATGGGAATTAATTCCTGAAACTCTCAAGGATGAGCAAGCTACGCGACAAGGTATTATCGATGGTTTTCGCGAACATTTGTGTCACGCGGGTAGTAATGATGTAGCGTTGTTCTACTATAGCGGTCATGGTTCCCAAGAAAAAGCACCGCCGGAATTTTGGCATTTGGAACCAGATAAAATGAATGAAACTCTGGTGTGTTATGACAGTCGTTTGCCAGGAGGTTGGGATTTAGCTGACAAGGAATTAGCTAAATTAATCGCCGAAGTTGGAGAAAAAAATCCTCACATTACTTTAATTTTAGATTGCTGTCATTCCGGCTCGGGAAGTCGAGATCTATTCCGAGAAACCGCAGTACGCGAATATGGAGCAGACGAGCGTTTTCGTCCTTTGGATAGCTTCATTTTTTCCCCAGAAGAAATTGAGAATTTAATTACAGATAAACAAGCTTCTGGCTGGAATTTACCCACAGCTAAACATATTTTGCTCGCATCCTGTCAAGATTCCGAAACCGCGAAAGAATATCGCGCTGATGGGGAACACCGAGGAGCTTTTTGTTATTTCCTCACCGAAACTCTCAAACAAACTCCGGGTAATTTAACTTATCGGGATTTATATAAACGCACTAATGCTTTAGTACGCAGTCAAATTGATCGACAATCGCCGCAGTTAGAAGCAATCGATTCCCAAGATTTAGATCAATTCTTCTTAGGTGGTGCCATCGGCGATCGCCATCCTTACTATACAGTTTCTCATGACAAAGAATATGGTTGGGTAATTGATGGTGGTGCGGTACATGGGGTACCTCGTGGGGATGGTGAGGAAACAATGCGATTAGCTCTTTTCCCGATTCACAGCCAAGCACAGGATTTACGACAATTATCTAACAAAATTGGAGAAGCGGAAGTTACAAAAGTTTTACCGCAATTGAGTCAAGTTAAAATCAGTCCCGAATTAGATAATCAAAATCAACTAACTTTTAAAGCCGTCATTACCAGTTTACCTTTACCCCCAAAAACCGTAAGCTTTGCTGGAGATGCACAAGGGGTAGAATTATTACAACAAGCAATAAAAACCATCGAAAATAATCAACCTTCGCTATACGTAAAAGAAAGCGACAGCGAAACCGCAGAATTTAAAGTATTGGCTCGTAATGGTGAATATATCATCACTAGACCAGCCGATGGCGTACCAATAGTTAATCAAATTCAAGAATATACTCAAGATAGCGCCGTCAAAGTTATTCGCAGACTCGAACATATTACCCGATGGACAAATCTGTGCGAACTTTCAGGCACTGCTAACAGTCGCCTTCATTCTGATGCAGTTCAAATGGAAATTCACCAAGGCAATCAAATTTTATCAGATGGTGAAATTAATTTAAATCACTACCAAGATGATAGCGGTAAATGGAAAAATCCTACTTTTAAAGTAAAGCTGAAAAATACTAGCGATGAAACTCTCTATTGCGCTCTACTCGGTTTATCCCAACAATTTGCTATTAGTGCGAGGTTTTTTGAAACTGGCTGCGTCAAACTTAAACCGAAGGAAGAAGCTTGGGCTTTTGGTAATAAACCTATTCCTACTGGTGTTCCTCAACAGTTATGGCTGAGTGGAATCACAGAATGTCAGGATATCTTGAAATTAATTGTTTGCACCAATGAATTCGATGCGAGGCTTTTAGAACAGGATAAACTCGATTTACCTCGTTCGGGATATAGTCAAAGATTTTCCTCCTCAAGCGGTACTCTCAATCGTTTAATGAAAAACTTGCAACACCGTGAGTTCCTGCTTGCCGCAGAGCCAGAGAAATACGACGATTGGGTAACTTCTCAAATAGTAATGAAAACTCATAGACCTTTAGATACTACAACAGTACCAAACTCTGGGGATGGAGTAACTCTGGGTGCTGGGGTAATATTAAAAGCTCATCCATATTTAAAAGCCGAAGCTCGCTTAACCAATATTTCCTTATCTACTAGGGGTATAGGCAAAAATAATTTACCACCATTGTGTCTAGAAAATCAGCAGATAGTTCAACCCTTTGAATTAAATAACACTCGGGGAATCGAACCCAATGCCAACGCTTTAGAATTAAGAGATGTAAACCCTGAAACTATCGCCACAGTAACTCGCGAAAATCCCTTAAAATTAATCGTTGACACATCCTTAGCACCGGGAGAAAAAGTTTTACCGATTGCTTATGACGGTGAATTTTATCTTCCTTTAGGAGTTGGATATTCTCGCAACGGTAGAACCGAAATTTTATTAGAATATCTACCCGAACCTGTAAGTCAAGGAGAACGGGATTTAAAAGGTGCTTTTCAAATTTTCTTCCAAAAAATAGCAAGTGAAAAACTAGGATTTAAATATACCTATCCCCATTTAGCAATAGCAAATATTGCAGAAGATGAAAGCGTTAGTTACGAATTAGATATTGAAAAAGTCAAACAAAGAGTTAGTCAAGCAGAGAAAATAGTTTTATTTGTTCACGGTATTACAGGGGAAACCGAAAGTATACTACCTTGTATGCAACGGGCAAAAGTGCAAGTAGAAGGTCAGGAAAAACCACTAGCGGAAATGTTTGATTTGATTCTTGCTTTTGACTACGAAAATCTGCATACTCCCATCGAGGAAACAGCCAGATATTTAAAACAACGTCTTGAAGCAGTAGGTTTGAGTGAAAATCATGGAAAACACTTGCAAATCGTCGGACATTCCATCGGTGGTTTAGTATCTCGTTGGTTTATCGAACGCGAAGGTGGCAATAAAATTGTCAATCATTTGGTTATGCCAGGTACGCCAAATGCTGGTTCACCTTTAGCCATAGTAGAAAACTGGGCGATCGTTTTACTAACACTAGGATTAAATGGTTTATCTACATTTGTTTTGCCAGCAAAGATGTTAATGAATTTACTAATTCTAATTGAAACCATTGATGTTTGTTTAGATCAAATGGAACCAGGCTCAAATTTTCTGAAAAACTTAGCAGCAAGTCCAGATCCAAATATTCCTTATTCAATAATTGCTGGGAATAATTCAATATCCCTAAGCTACGACGATAGCGAAAAATTGCAACGACTAATTAAAAAATTGCGAATTAAAGTCAGAAACTTAGCTTTCTTCAATCAACCCAATGATGACTCTGTAAGCGTGAATAGCATCACCAGCGTTAATGACAATCGCCTTCCCCAACCGCAAATTTATAAAACTGGTTCCGATCACATGAGTTACTTTAGCGATGCACAAGGATTAAATGCGATCGCTACAGCTTTGATGGGAATTCAAGATAAATCCGGTTAAAACTAATAGTTAACCACATTAATTGTACAAGATTCGCAGCCCGCCTTCTTGTTGAAAACCCCTGTCCAATAGCAAAAGTCCTCGGCTATAGCACTGAAATTAAACCCCTCATAACTTATGTGGTGGAGTACTAGTAGTCCACCACATAAGTTATGAGGGGTGTGTATCTAATCCGCCAGGGACTGCAAGTCCCTGTCTAACAGCGAAAGTCCTATGAATAGGACTGAAGAAGTACCCCTCCTTCATTAATGAAGGAGGGGTAGGGAGTAGGTAATTTTTTGCTACCCCCTCTCCCCATTCTTCCCCCTCTACCCCCTCCCTGTTTTTACCATCAAAATTAATGGGACAGACTACTAAAGAGTAGAGGGAAAAGTTACCCGCCATAGTTGAATCAAAAACTAAAATCTCCAAGATTCTAAATCAAAAACTGCATAAGTTAAAACCATCCGCAACTATATCAATACAGACAGCGGGGATAAACCCAAAACGCTGACTAAGAACAAATCAAAACAACAACACAAAATTTTCAAAGGAAAAAATCATGACTATATCATCTGATTCCAATTTAGAACCAACAACATCTGATGATGTTATTGACGAACCCATGATTCTTGAACTTGACGAGCCAGCTTTACCCGAAATGCCTCTATCAAGTGATAGCGAAGATCCATCACCAGAAGAGTCAGAAAGCAGATCCACATCTGTAATTCGGGAAGTTGTCAATCTTGTTAATAACGAAAGACGTAAAGCAGGATTATCACCCTTGAGAATCCATTCGCGACTAAATGCTGCCGCTCAAGCGCATTCTAACGATATGGCAAGAAATAACTTTATGAGCCACACTGGCTCTGATGGTTCATCACCATTCGATCGCATGAAGCGATATGGTTATAATTATCGCAGGGCTGCGGAGAATGTTGCAGCAGGGCAATCTTCACCTCAAGCTGTAATGCGTTCTTGGATGAATAGTTCTGGTCATCGTAAAAACATTCTCAATGGTAGCTTACGCGACATTGGCGTTGGATATGCTCGCGGAGGTCGATATGGTACTTATTGGACGCAAAACTTTGGCGCATAGTTATAAAGGCTAACAAAGGTTTAGGTTTCCACATCAATGAGGGGTTACAATTTCCGTAAATTGTAATTTCTCTCTCGGTATTGTTGAAAGTTAATTTTGTAGTTTTTGGAGGTGATTTATGTCCTGTGCATGTGGAAATTCGTACATAGTTAAGTCTGGAGATACACTGTTTATGATTGCCCAAACACAGTTAGGTGATGGTAATCGCTGGAGGGAAATCATGAACACAAATTGCATTAGCATTAACAGCACAAATATTTTTCCAGGTCAAGAATTGTGCCTTCCTAATGGTTCTACTACTCCTACTCCACTACCACCAGGAACTGGTAAAGAATTAAATTTAGAAGCTACATTCTATGCTAGCGAGAATGTAGGGTGCAATTTTCCAGCCACTGGGATATTTGGAGTGACATTAAATGCAGCACTTGCAGGAAAATTTGAGCGAAGATGTCCGGGTGAAAATGTTCCTCGCATACAGTGTGCAACAGATCCAAATGTTATTCCTCGATTAACAAACTTTACTTTGGTTTGGGATGGACAAGAAGTCCCAGCAGCAGCCTTAGATATCGGTACGGCAATTATAGGGAATAGGATTGATATCCTTGTCGATACCATTGCAGAGGCAATCGATCTAGGTCGAAAGCCTGTGAAGGTAATTTTGTAGATTTGTAACTTTATAGATTTGTAATTTTGTAACTTTTTTGGAGATTATTTATGACTTGTACTTGTGGAAAATCGTACATTGTTAACTCTGGAGATACACTGGCTATTATTGCCGAAAGACAGTTGGGTGATGGTAGCCGTTGGAAGGAAATAACAAAACCAAATTGCACTCCTTTTACTGATAACGAAGCTAGGAGATTGCAGCCCGGTGATGAAATTTGCCTTCCTGATGGTTCTACTCCTACTCCACCTCCGGCACCTCCGGGGAGCAGTAGTTTTGCGGATATTGTATCTAGTCAAACCTACCAAAGTATGTTTCCAAATCGCGACAGTTTGTACACATACGAAGGTTTAGTAAATGCGGCAGCAAAATACCCAGACTTTTGTAATCAAGGAACTGACATACAGCGCAAACGTGAAGCCGCTGCCTTTCTAGCTAATATTGCCCACGAAACAAGTAGTCTTAAATATATTGAAGAATTAGCCTGTTTGAATGGCGGCTGTGAAGCTACATATTGCGATAGCAACAATACCACCTATCCCTGTGTACCCGGACGCAGCTATCACGGTCGCGGTCCCATACAGCTATCATGGAATTATAACTATGGTGCAGCAGGTACAGCCTTGGGGGTAGATTTACTTTCTAACCCGGATTTAGTCAAGACAGATGGGGCAATCGCATTTTCTACAGCCTTATGGTTCTGGATGACTCCTCAATCACGAAAGCCTTCTTGTCACGATGTCATGAGCGGAGTTTGGACTCCGGGCCCTGAAGACACAAGCCAAGGACGCATCCCTGGTTTTGGTATGACTATCAATATCATCAACGGTGGTTTGGAATGTGGCAAAGCTACCAATGATAAAGTTGAGAGAAGAGTAGCCTTTTACAGAGAGTTTTGCCAATTGCTAGGTGTAATTGCAGATGATAACGTTTATTGCAATGCTATGACACCTTACGGTGGCTAAGTATTACGAATTTGGCTCTTCCTAGGATAAGTAAGGGAAGCCATTCTTTCATCAGAGTAAAAGCAAACACATAGTAGTCTGTCCCATTAATTCTGACGGTATGTCCCAGACGTAGCATTGCGGAGATCTCCC
>ERZ1740052.171-NODE-171-length-21863-cov-5.037096_pt1 | contig 21863 bp, 18 predicted proteins | sample MGYA00581750_ERZ1740052 | MGnify/ENA primary metagenome ERZ1740052 (study PRJEB43018, sample SAMN04849743) | marine metagenome | isolation source: floating plastic debris | place: Pacific Ocean | collected 2008-08-30 | study: EMG produced TPA metagenomics assembly...
ATAATTGGGTTGGATAAATAGAAGTTGCCACGAAAGCCCGGTAGCTTAATGTATTGGCCGCTGGGCTTTGGCGGTGGGGTTTCATTCTTGGGCTGGTTTTCGTGTTCGTTACCCTCGATCTGAATATCGGGTTTATAGGCATACCAAATGAGTTCAGACCGGTTGTTAAAGCTGGGTTCGGCAAGCTCTACTTTGACGTGATTAGCCTGGGCTAACTCGTGGCTTACTAGCTCTAGCTCGGTGCTGTTTTTGACAAAGACCTTATCGGTATTGCTGAGCTTAGATGACAGCTGGGGCGATGTTTTGAATAGGGTGTCGCTGGTGACGGTTAGGGTGATGGTATCGCCGACAATGCGAATGTCAGGCTAGTAGGCATACCAGACTGTTCGATTTTCAGGCCCGAGAAAGGCGTTTGCGATCGCAACCTTCACATGTTGCCCTTCCGCTGGCAGGTAGGACTGCAGGTAATAGTCCGTACCATTTGGGACAAAAAACTTTTCCCGCTCACTCAATTGGTTAGACAACACTGGCCGTTGCTTAAACAGGGTATCGCTCAAAATAGTGAGCTTAATATTCGTGTCATAGACCCTGACATCCGGCTTATAAACGTACCAGACAGTCTTATTCGCTGGCCCTAAGGGCTTAGCCAGAGTTACCTTAAGATGCCCCCCCTGCACAACATCTGAGTTAGTTAGGTCAAACTCCGTTCCGTTGGGGACAAAGACCTTATCCTGTCTAGACAGCTCGTTTGACAGACCTGGACGCAGCTTAAACTGCGTATCACTAACGACCTTGAGTTTTTTCATATACTTTCTGCACTCTGATTGTCAGATAGATATATAGACTTGGGCGTTGCTGCTGATCCTCGGTATAAATTTATCTGGTAAACATGGGCACATCGCATATTTCACAGATTCGGTTCATACCCTAAATCAGCAACGGCTAGACTGGCGCACATGGTTCACAACGTTAGTGAGTGCTAAAACCGTTAGCCAGCCATAGCTATGTGCGTCACAATCCGCTCAGTATAGCTTGGCGCACATAGGCGACAAGTGGTCAGCTTTGATTAGGCGCCACTATCATTCGCAGATGTCCGTTCATTGTGCCCAGTGTAAAGCACAAGGCCGACAACGTATCAAAATACGTTGATTCGCCCTAACCCGTTCAATATCTCAGGTACAACGGTCGCTGGCCACGCGCCTTCTCCGCCGCGACCGTTGAGCAAAATAAATCGCAGTCCATAGCTATGGTGAAATCCCTCAGCCTCTATCCACAGATGAGGGGTTTCCTGTTCGCAGGTGATGCGCTCATCGGGCATCAGCTCGGTGGCCATCGTGGCCATGGTGGTTGCCAACTGCTGCGCTAGCCGACGCAGGTCCTCAAACTCATGCTGTGTCAGTTCTAGAGCCCAATATTCACCGCCGACTAGGGCTTTAAATGTATCGCGTTCCTCATCCCAGCCCAATCGCCAGCCAGTACCTTCTTTGAGCATTGCCGTCATCGGGCAAAGCGATCCTCTAGGCTCTGGATCAGGTCATGGCGCTGCTGCCGACTCAAATCCTGCATAGCCAGCTTATCAGCGTTGCTAGCCACAGAATTCTGACCCGATTTCCCATAGGAAACATCCAGGTAGTCCGCCATAGATAGTTCCCAATCAAGGTGATACTGGGCAGGCCGTACCTGGGTGTCGAGATGGTACTCAATAAATCGACTCAGCAGAGTGGTGTTAGCCCGTTGGGCCCTAGGAATATCGGGATACTGACCGTATAGCTGATTTGCAATTGCGATTTCAGTCGGAGTCTGGGCCGCCATCAACGGTTCACCCACCTGCAAAATACCGCCAGCCAAAACCATTAGGGTGGTCAAGGTGGTCAAAAACAAAAACTTAAGCTGCTTACCCATACCGCTGAGCGTTAATGCTATGAATAATTGAATAAATACGTGCTAGTTGTATATACCGATGAAAACTGGCCTGTCGGTGTAGTAAGCAGACCAGTTTCCCTACAGTAAGGGCCTACTCGCCAATAATTTCAGGCTGAGTTAGCTCATCAGACATTTCCACAATGGCGCGCAATACGGGCTTCATGCGAGACTCATCAATATTATCAAATTCTTCGAAACGACGACGCTGCGCCCGGTTTGCCACCTGAACAGTGATGCGATAGCGGTTAGATGCCGCACTAATCAAGTCCTCAGTGCGACGCATCATTTGGGTGGTATCAATGGACAGACGCTTCATTAAATAATCCTCTATGGATGGGTCCTATAACCCGTCTATACTAGCGCAGCTTTCCTCGAATCTGGATGCAGCAGTTTCCATTTATACGCCCCCTTCTTTTTAATAAACTTTTACAATGATCAATATATAAATTTCGTTGGCCAGCTTTAAATCCCATGATGCTCTGCCAGCGCCTAGTTCACTGATTACCCTACTGACTACCCTGTTGTCCGATCAGAACCATGCCAGACACATTGACAAAACTTGCTTACCAAACCTTTCAGCAAAGCAAACAAGCCTTTGGGTTTACCCACAAAACTCTGGCCAATCGGTTACGCGAAGTGATTTCTCCAGTTGCTCCGGACAGCACGTCTGATATTCCAGCACCGACCCTAGCGATTTTGAAACAACGGTTGGATGAGCTTACCGAAGTTGATTGGCAAGATGCCGCCGCTGGGGTTTATCCCACAAGTTTGCTATTTGATAATCCATGGGATGACTTTTTCAAGTATTACCCCATGGTGGTGATGGATACCCCCAGCGTCTGGGATCGTGCTAAAAATAAGCAGTATCAAGACTTTGGTGCCGATGTCAGCACCGACGGCTATCCCGATTACTATGTGCAAAACTTTCACCATCAAACCGATGGTTACCTGGGTGAAATGTCTGCAAATCTCTACGATCTACAGGTAGAGATATTGTTTAATGGTTCGGCGGACCCCATGCGTCGTCGCATCCTAGCTCCCCTCAAGCACCATATTGAGCGAGTAATCGGTACCCCTAAAGTTCTAGATGTGGCTTGCGGCACTGGGCGTACCTTGAAAATGATTCGAGATACCCTGCCTCAAACCTCGCTCCACGGTGTGGATCTATCCCCCACCTACCTGCGCAAGGCCAATGATTTACTAAGCAGAGAACCCGGTACCCTGCCCCAGCTAATACATGCCAATGCCGAGGCCCTGCCCTATCTCGATAATTATTTTGATGCCACCGTCAGTGTCTTTTTGTTCCACGAACTGCCTGGCGAGGTGCGTCAAACGGTGATTAATGAGGCGTATCGTGTCACCAAATCCGGTGGTGTGTTTGTCATCTGCGACTCTATCCAAAAGCTAGACACTCCGGAATTTGCCCCCATGATGGAAAACTTCCCTAGCGTTTTCCACGAGCCCTACTATCGCCACTACAGCACAGATGATATGACTGCCCGTCTAGAGTCTGCTGGCTTTAGCGATGTAGAGGTATCGAACCACTTTATGAGTAAGTACTGGGTAGCGAAGAAGGCATAACTTTGGGTGTGCTAGCCGCTGCTAATGCTTCTCATTCAAACGCCTGGTGGTTGCTCCCGATATCGTAGAGCAACCACCAGGCGTTGCCCCGAAAGGGTTGTTTTAATCGGGGTTACTAAACTCGGATTTGATATCAATCAGTTAATCAGCCCAACAAAAAGGGGATGGCCACAGCCATCCCCTTTCTACTTAGTTATTGACAACTTCAGTTCATGTGAAGTGTCTTTGCAGCTTAAGCAGTAACAGCAACCTTAGCGTCAAGCTCACCAGCTTCGTACTTAGCAGCGAAGATATCAACGCCAACCTGCTTGATCTTAGTAGCATTGCCAGCAGTACCAAACGCGTCATAGCGAGCAGAACATACTTGCTTCATGTACGTGATGGAAGGCTTGAGGAAGTGGCGAGGATCAAAGTTAGAAGGATCCTTCATAGCCGCTTCGCGGATAGCCGCAGTAATGGCCAGACGGTTGTCAGTGTCAATGTTCACTTTGCGAACACCGCTCTTAATACCCTTCTGGATTTCTTCAACGGGTACACCGTAGGTCTCAGGAATGTTACCGCCGTTAGCGTTAATCATGTCCAACCACTCCTGGGGAACGGAGGAAGAACCGTGCATTACCAGGTGAGTGTTAGGTAGACGCTTGTGAATTTCGGCAATGCGGCTGATGGCTAGGATTTCACCAGTGGGCTTACGGGTGAACTTGTAAGCACCGTGGCTAGTACCAATAGCAACAGCAAGGGCATCAACCTGAGTCTGCTCAACGAACTGTACAGCTTCGTCGGGGTCAGTCAGCAGCTGATCCTTACTGAGAGTGCCTTCAAAACCATGGCCGTCTTCAGCTTCACCTTGACCAGTTTCTAGAGAGCCTAGGCAGCCTAGCTCACCTTCAACACTGGCACCGATGGAGTGGGCAACCTTAACGACTTCAGCAGTCACGTTAACGTTGTACTCAAAGCTAGCGGGGGTTTTGGCATCCGATTCAAGGGAGCCGTCCATCATGACGCTAGTAAAGCCGTTGCGGATTGCAGAGTAGCAAGTCGCAGGGCTGTTTCCATGGTCCTGGTGCATAACAACAGGAATGTGGGGATAGGTCTCGATAGCCGCCAGAACTAAGTGACGCAAGAAGTTTTCACCAGCGTACTTACGGGCACCGCGGGAAGCCTGCAAAATTACAGGACTGTTAGTCTCATCAGCAGCCTGCATAATTGCCAGGATCTGCTCCATATTGTTCACGTTATAAGCGGGAATGCCGTAGCCGTTTTCAGCGGCATGGTCCAGCAGCAGCCGCATAGGTACAAGCGCCATATAATCCTCCTAGTACTTTTTGCCGTTTTGGCAGCTTCGATTTAAAGGGTCGAATAGGTATCCCTACTCATTAATATTAGGTCACAACCCTAAGTTTATGACGAGTTGTTTCTGAAATCTGAGGGTTTTGTTAAGGATAACAGCACTCAGGTGTCGGCTATGTACGACAAATGACACCGTTTATCCCTTTCGCAAAAAAAACTGGGAAGTATGCTTTCGTCAGAAAATATTCTGAGTTTTTGACTAGTTTGACCAAATATGGGTCGCCTGGGATTCGAACCCAGGACCAATCGGTTAAAAGCCGAGTGCTCTACCGCTGAGCTAGCAACCCGTGTTTAAGATGTTCTCTCAAGCACAGTTACTAACTATATCAGATAGGTTCTTCATTTGAGTGATTAATCGAATTCCTCTAAGAACTTTCTGGGATTAAACCCTATCTGTGCCCTGAAATATGCCCCGAACGGTAGTTTCCAGTGGGGAAATCTGCGGAACGTGGTTTAGTTGGTGACACGCTCGATATAACGGCCATCAATCAGAAAGGCCCCCCGTTCAAATCGTACGGCCCAGTAGCCGCCGAGCTTTTGCTCGAGAACGGTGCCTTCTTCACCGACGGTGATTAGGTCCGGTGGGCGCAGCATCGGCATAGGGTCGGCGGTTTTGAGATAAGGGGGTTGGGTGGTGACGGTGACGCGATCACCCACTGCGAATAGCTTATCGGCCATGGAGAGGATGTGTGTTTATGGGTCTGATGTGCTGGTCTTCAGTCTGAGTTTGGAGGACTCGGTGAGCCAGCGTCAACTTACACCAGCCTCAACTTACAGGTGTTGCTCCATGGGGCATCACTAGATGAGTAGCTGTTTGCCTTGGGTATGGTGCCCATAGGAAAGTTTGCCGTTGCTGATTTAGGGGATGAACCGATCGGTGAAATATGCCATGGGACAGTATCTCGCAGATAAAATCATACTGAGGCTCAGCAACGCCGAAATTTTTACTGTAAACGTCTTAACCTGTGCCTAAACCTACGTTTACTGATGGCTGACGATCGGTGTGTCATCAGATCAAGACGCTTGCTTTTTGCCTTTTTCCCCTGTGGGGCTAGGCAGCTCTCCATCTAGAGTTAGGCAGCGTCGCCCTCAATGTAGAACATCAGCATCACCATGGACATAATTGGGAGTAGCCAGCACACTACTGGGATCAAAATCCACGGTAGCCAAGACATTGTGTAAGTTCCATCCATGTTCAACTCCTTCTAACTAGAGATTGGGATAAATATTGGCCATTGGGCTAAGTCAGTTCACAAATCCTCTAAAGATGGCATCGACGGTGATGAAGTGGTCGAGCAGTAGATACGCCATGTAGGCACCGCCTGTGCCACCGATAAAGAAACCCGCTGTAAATTCGCTCCAGCCCTCAGAGGTTTTTAACCTGTTGGTTTCTAGGGGGGTATCGTTTGCGCTGCGGCAATTGACAACTCCGTAAACGCTCATGCCAATTGTGCCTAGCAAGACTAGCGATATGGCGGTGACAAACCCGGCAAAGTAGGGAGCTGGCCCATAGTCTCTGAGGGCACCAAACAGTATTTCGGGACCCACTAAGAAATACCCGTGGGCCAGTCCTATTTCTAAGCCTCGCATCAGGGGAGAGAGCCCTGGACGATAGGCGGGTAAATTTTGGATGAATGTGCGTACCAGGGCAGAATCGCTGATAGGTGTCGATAGATGGCCGAGCTCAGGGTCGTTGTTATAGGGTTTGATTAGGTCATTAGCCATGGATAAATAGTCTCCAGTAACACTAGGGATGTCTTAAAAAAGGTCCTGACCTAACTACCCCAGCGGTCAGGACCTTTATGAGAGACGGTGGAGGAGAGTCTCAATCCGTCTCAACTTGGTTTGGGCAAAGAGAAATCGACTGTCCTAACCAGATCTCTTTGCCCACTGTGCTTCAACCAAACCTGCCTGAGGTTGAAGCAATCAGAAACGCAGCATAGGTAAAGATAAATCCGACTGCGAAATGGGTTAGGCCCACCAGGCGAGCTTGGACGATTGACAGGGCAACGGGTTTATCTTTCCACTGAACCAGGTTGGCCAGTGGTGTACGTTCGTGCGCCCAAACCAATGTCTCAATTAGCTCTTGCCAATATCCTCGCCAGGAGATCAAGAACATAAACCCAACGGCCCAGCAGAGATGGGCGGCTAAGAAGATCCAAGCCCAGATGGCCAGGTTGTTAATGCCTGTGGGGTTATATCCATTGATTAGTTGGGCGGAGTTGAGCCAGAGGTAGTCTCGGAACCAGCCCATTAGGTAAGTGGATGACTGATTAAACTGGGCGACATTTCCACTCCAGATGGCCAGATGCTTCCAATGCCAGTAGAAGGTTAACCAAGCTACGGTATTGAGCATCCAAAACATGGCTAGGTAAGAGGCATCCCACGCGGAGATATCGCAGGTGCCGCCGCGACCAGGGCCGTCACAGGGGAAGCTATAGCCAAAGTCTTTTTTGTCTGGCATCAGCTTAGACCCACGGGCATCTAGAGCACCTTTCACCAAGATTAAGGTGGTGGTGTGCAGACCCAGGGCGATCGCATGGTGGACTAAAAAGTCACCGGGGCCAATGGTCAAAAACAGTGAATTACGGGTAACCAAACATCCGCATGGTTAGGCCAGGCCGTGGTGGCAACACTGTTGGCATTGGAGAGTAGGGTGTCGAACCCGTACAGCAATTTGCCATGGGCGGCTTGAATCCATTGGGCAAAGACGGGTTCTACCAGAATCTGTTTCTCAGGTGTGCCAAAGGCCACAACAACGTCATTGTGTACGTATAGACCCAGGGTGTGGAACCCTAAGAACAGTGATACCCAGCTCAGGTGAGAAATAATCGCTTCTTTGTGGTCTAGAACCCGAGCGAGAACATTGTTCTTATTGGCCTCTGGGTCGTAGTCGCGCACCAAGAAGATGGCCCCGTGGGAGAAAGCTCCCACCATCAGGAAGCCAGCAATGTACTGGTGATGGCTGTAGAGGGCTGCCTGGGTGGTAAAGTCCTTGGAAATAAAGGCATAGGACGGCATGGAGTACATATGCTGCGCCACCAGGGAGGTAACCACCCCTAGGGCAGCCAGGTGCCAGCCCAGCTGGAAGTGCAGCGAGTTGTTGTAGGTGTCGTACATGCCTTTGTGGGCATCCCCTAGCCGCCCCCCCGGTGGTCGGTGGGCCTCCATAATTTCCCTCATGCTATGACCGCTACCGAAGTTGGTTCGGTACATGTGACCAGCAATGATAAACAGGACTGCGATCGCAAGATGGTGATGGGCAATGTCCGTCAGCCAGAGGGCCTCTGTCTGAGGGTGAAAACCACCCAAAAATGTGAGGATTGCCGTTCCCGCCCCTTGGGATGTTCCAAACACATGACCTGCCGTATCCGGGTTTTGGGCATAAACACCCCACTGCCCCGTAAAGAACGGCGTCAGCCCTGCCGGGTGGGGCGGTGACGATAGCAGATTGCTCCAGGTCACCTCCTGGCCCCTTGCCGCTGGAATCGCTACGTGGATCAAGTGTCCGGCCCAGGCCAGGGAACTTACCCCAAATAAACCAGCCAGGTGGTGGTTCATGCGAGATTCTGCATTCTTAAACCAGGATACCGCCGGTCTAAACTTGGGCTGTAGATGTAGCCATCCGGCAAACAGCATGAGCGTTGCCAGAATTAGCATAAACATGGCCCCACCATGGAGTTGGTTGTTGGTGCGCATGCCGATGGTGTACCACCAGTGATAGACCCCCGAAAAAGAGATATCCACCGGATAATTGGCCCCTGCCTGGGTATAGGCATCCACCGCCGCCGCGCCAAACTGGGGGTCCCAGATAGCATGGGCAATGGGTTTAACATTGAGCGGGTCTTTTACCCACTGTTCAAAATTTCCTTGCCAAGCGACATGGAAGAGATTGCCAGAGGTCCATAAAAAGATGATTGCCAAATGGCCAAAATGGGAGGCGAAAATCTTTTGGTAAAGATTCTCTTCCGTCATGCCATCGTGGCTTTCAAAATCATGGGCCGTTGCAATCCCATACCATAACCGACGCGTGGTCGGATCTTGGGCAAGGTCTTGACTAAACTTTGGAAACTTAGTTGCCATAGTGGTTTTGAGTCCTCCCCGTCATCCTAGTGAAAGTATCCGAGCATGGAAGAATGCCCAGGTTGTCGCAATTCCTCCGAGGAGATAATGGGCTGCGCCAACAGCTCGTCCTTGGGTAATGCTTAGAGCTCTGGGTTGAATCGCTGGCGCCACCTTGAGCTTGTTATGGGCCCAAACAATCGATTCGATCAGCTCTTGCCAGTAGCCTCGACCACTAAAGAGAAACATCAGGCTAAACGCCCAAACAAAGTGAGCGGCTAAAAACATCAGACCATAGGCTGCAAAAGGCGTGCCGTAGGAGTTAATTACCTGGGACGCCTGGGCCCATAGAAAGTCTCTCAGCCAGCCATTAATAGTAATGGCACTTTGTGCAAAATTACCGGCTGTTAAGTGACTCACCGTACCGTTATCTGACACCGTGCCCCAGACATCGGACTGCATCTTCCAGCTAAAGTGGAAAATAACAATTGAGATGGAGTAATACATCCAGAACACCCCCAGGAACACATGGTCCCAGCACGCTACCTGCCAGGAGCCCCCTCGTCCCGGCCCATCGCAGGGGAAGCGGAACCCCAGGTCACCTTTGTCTGGGATTAGGCGAGAGCTGCGGGCAAATAGAACGCCCTTGAGCAAAATCAAAACGGTGACATGGATGGTGAATGCATGGATGTGGTGCACCATAAAGTCAGCTGTTCCCAATGCGATCGGCATCATGGCCACTTTGCCACCAACGGCAACGACATCCCCGCCAAAGGCTGGGCTGACTCCGGCTAGGGCGTTAGGGACCGTACTACCCGCTGCGATCGCATGGATGTGTTGGACCCACTGGGCAAAGATGGGCTGTAGCTGGATTCCCGTATCCGAGAACATATCCTGCGGTCTGCCAAATGCCCGCATGGTGTCATTGTGGATGTATAACCCAAAGCTATGGAAGCCAAGGAAAATACAAACCCAGTTGAGGTGGGAAATAATCGCATCTCGATGCCGCAACACCCGATCCAACAGATTATCAATATGGGTTGATGGCTCATAGTCACGCACCATAAAGATGGCCGCATGCGCCCCCGCCCCCACAATCAAAAATCCACCGATCCACATGTGATGCGTAAACAGCCCCAGCTGTGTTGGATAGTCAGTTGCAATGTAGGGGTAAGGTGGCATTGAATACATATGGTGAGCCACCAAGATTGACAATGAGCCCATCCAGGCCAAGTTCCAAGAAAGATTACAGTGCCAAGAATTAGTGAAAATCTCAGTCATGCCCTTGTGGCCTTGACCGGTAAAAGGCCCTTTGTGAGCTTCTAAAATCTCTCTAAAGGTGTGACCAATACCCCAGTTAGTCCGGTAAAAATGTCCCGCAATAATAAACAGAACAGCGAGTGCTAAGTGGTGGTGTGCCGTATCGGTTAACCACAGACCGCCTGTTACCGGATTTAGCCCCCCCTTAAAAGTGAGAAAGTCCGTATAGGCACTCCAATCAAGGGTAAAGAACGGCAACACGCCCTTAGCAAAGCTAGGATAAATATCCGGCATGAGTGCAGGGTTGAGAATCCACTCGTGGGGTAGAGGAATGGCTGCTACCGAGTCGATCAGCTTGCCCCCAACGGTCAAGGGATGTCCCGCATCAATGGCATCCAAGCAAGCGTTAATCGGCAGAGACACATGGATTTGTTGCCCGGCATAGCCTAGACACCCCAACCCCAGCAGCCCTGCTAGGTGGTGGTTCATCATGGACTCTACATTTTGAAACCACTCCAGCTTTGGAGCCTTGCGATGGTAGTGAAACCATCCGGCAAATAGCATCAAGGCGGCCATGACTAGGGCACCTAGCGCCGTGCAATAAAGCTGAAAAGAATTTGTGATGCCGTTGGCGCGCCACAGTTGGAACAATCCAGAGGTAATCTGAATACCCTGGAACCCACCGCCCACATCACCATTTAAAATCTCTTGGCCAAAAATGGGCCAAACCACTTGGGCACTGGGCTTAATGCCGGTTGGGTTAGTCAGCCAGGCCTCAAAATTCGAGAACTTGGCACCGTGAAAATACATGCCACTTAGCCAGACAAAAACAACGGCTAAGTGGCCAAAATGTGCGCTGAATATCTTTCGGGAGATATCTTCTAAATCGCCAGTATGGCTGTCAAAATCGTGGGCATCGGCGTGGAGGTCCCAAATCCAAGTTGTTGTTTTGGGACCTTTTGCCAGGGTTCGACTAAAGTGCCCTGGTTTACCCCATCGCTCAAAGGTGGCGGGGGTTGGGGCGTCATCGACCACAACCTTAACTTTTTGCCCCGGTTCCGGGGGACTTATGGTCATCCGAACTCCTCTCCTTTTGTTTCGTAAGAAAATACGGAAAATTCAATCTCTTAACTATCTCTGCACGCAATCTGCACAAAGTCTCTTGGTCTGTGTATGCTCTGCACAGAAGAGAAAACTCTGCCTAGAACAAGATTGCGTTATAAACTCGACGAAAACCAATGAATAACTATCGCTGAAATACCTGTTAATGGATAGTTTCAGCAAAATTTACCAACTATTTATGTCAGTTCATGACGACCTTTAGAACACCTAGGCGTGCTTTTTGAAAAGCACCTAAGAATTCTGTCATCTAATTCAGTTTTAGAAATTGATTAATGTCCGATATGAAGTGAGAAAAACTCCGTTCTTGGATAATCCAAGAATCTCTCTGGCTCCAAGACTAAAACAAAAACGGAGCCTACAGATCTGAATAAACCCAACCTATAAGCTATGTCCCTATGTGCGTTCGTCTGATTAGCATAAGTTAACCAAATTTACATATAGACACACTATTGAATACTGTTTGCTCAACTAATAATTTGTAAAAATAAAAGGTATTTCTGTAAGGCTTTGGTCGTAGGGTTTATGGGCTATCCCCTCTCAGCCTAAGACCAGTGTTTGAAGTATGGAATGATTGGTTTATGGCTGGATTAAAAATTGATAAATGTCTTGGTTTAAGGGTGTAAAGTCCTCGGGCTGATGGCGGCTGTGGGCGTCGAGCTATAGTTCATAGTCTTTACTAATTAAGAAGTGGTGATAGAGCAAACAATAACGTGGCGACAGCGGGTGCGCGCTGAGTTGGAAGAGGCGGAAACCTGGTTGGGGTTGGGGGTGAATATTGCGATCGCAACCCTGATCCTTACCTCAGCCGGGCTGTTTGTTGCTGAAACCTATCCCTTATCTGCCGGTGTCAGTGCTGCCCTAACCCTGTTAGACCGACTGATCCTAATCGTGTTTGTTCTAGAATATGGCGTCCGGCTTTGGGCCGCCGACCGTCCTGCCCGCTATGCCTTTAGCCCCTATGCCATTGTCGATTTAGTCTCAATTTTGCCCGTCCTGGCCGGAGTATTTGATACGCGATCCCTGCGGCTGATCCGCTGGTTGCGCATTCTAAAACTGGCCCGATTTCTAGAGGAAGATCGTTGGCTAGGACGCGAGGGCTTAATCATTGCCCGGATCGTTTTTACCCTGTTCTCAATTGTTTTTATCTACTCAGGGGCGATCTATCAGGTCGAACATCCCATCGACCCCAGGATATTTAGCACGTTCCTCGATGCCATGTACTTTTCTGTGGTGACCATGACCACCGTGGGCTACGGCGATGTCACCCCTGTCTCCGAAGCCGGACGGACCCTCACCGTCATGATGATTTTGACTGGCATTGCCCTCATCCCCAGTCAGGTCGGTAGTCTGATTCAAAACATAAACCGGATCCAGGCAGTCAATACGGTTCGCTGTGAGAGCTGTGGGCTATCAAGCCATGAAGCCGATGCGGGGTATTGTCGACGCTGTGGGACTAAGTTGCCGCAGGAGACAAGCGGGTAGCTGGGGCATTGGTGGTAAGACCGGTCTTTAAACTAATGTGCTAAAAACCTCTTCTACCAGGCGCTTTGCTTTTTGATCCAACGCAATCCAGTCGACATCGCCCATGTCTAGCTCCAATAGGTCGGTGTCTATGGTGATGGGGCTATCTGGGTCGCTATCCTCCTCTTTGCAGTTGCGATAGCTCATCTGCCTAACATCAATCTCCTGCTGCTGGTCCTGCTTTTTGAGGCACAGGGTATACAGATGCTCTGGGGACGGCATTTGGGAAAGGGTGGTCTGAATCTGATCGTATTCCTCAGGGGTGGCGGTTTCGAGCATTTCCTGGAGTGCTAAGTACTGCTGCTTTTGGTCAGCCGTTGTCTCGCTGGGCCACCGCATGTCATCGCGATAGGACCCCTGCCAGTCAGATGCATCTAGCTGTTTGCGAATGTTGTCAATAATGCGAATCAGGGCAGGCTGCATCAGTGCTTGGGCGTAGCGCTGATCCTGCAGGGTGGCAAACTGGGGCATGGGCCAAGGCGTTACAGAGCAGAGATGACACCAGTTTAGGCGAATAGCTACCCCGCTATGGTTATCAGAATGTGTCTATGCCGAATGCACCCTGTGCGTTAGCCACAGTTGCAAAATATCGTTGATCCAGCGAATTTCTGACTGAGTTAAGCCTAGGGCTGGGGCCGACAGATCATACTCCAGTCTGCCAATGACGGTGCGGTTGCAGCTCAGACGAAATGTGATGGTAGAGCTACCCGGTTGAAGGTCAATGTCTTCAATATCTTGCCTGTAAGTGTTGATCGTATACTCTACGGGCCGGCAGGGAAATCGATGCCCCAGCAAGATGATATCTGGCAGTAGTTGAATGCTCACCTGCTGCAAAAGCGTGGTCAGCATTGTTTTAATGCCCCGATAGCAAAAGCGCAGGCTCTGAACCCACCCCAAACCCACGGCGGCGGCCAATAGATACGGCCAGATGCCGCTTAGCTGTGGCCATAGGTGTGGGAACCCCTGGCAGCTTAACCACAGCCCTCCTACCCCAGCCGAGATCTGGCATAGCCCTAGCCAAAAACGGCCATGTCTCCAGCCCAGAGGGGGGAGCCCCACTTCTATGGTTTGGCAATATTCAAAAATTTTGAGTTGGGTATCTGCCGGCGCCATGCGTTCTAAAAACGATTGCTGGAACCGTTGACCTAAGCCCATGAGAGACAGAGATTGGGTTGGGGCAAAGATGTCATCCGCCTGCTCTAACCCCTGGAGCGCTGCCTGGGCTGAAATCGGTCGTTTGTGTTGTTTGGGCTGAGTCAGCCAGCGTAGCCAGGCCTTGAGGGGACGGCTCATGTGCCCCAGTTCCTGGCCAAACAACATCCGTAGTCCCCGCTGGGGCAAGGCGTTGGGATGTTGGCCCGTGGCTAAGTGCCCCAAGACTGTACAGATCGGTGGCGGGGCTTGCCCGGTCACCTAGCTGCTCTGGTGGGCGATAGCCCGGTGTGCCCGAGATCAAAATGGGTTCATCGGCGACCTGAGTCTCCTCTATCCGCTGCACTAGGCCAAAGTCCACCAGATAAACCTGGCCCAGCGTAGAGCTAGAGGGATTATTAAGGACTAAGCTGCTGGGTTTAATATCGCGGTGGATGATCGTGGGCTGCTGGCCGTGGAGATAGTCAAGGATACCTAGGATCTGATAGGCCAACTTGCGGATGTCTTGCTCGCTAAAGGGTCGTTGCTCGTTGATTAGGGCATAGAGAGACTGCCCTTCAACGTAGGCTTGCACCACCATCAGACCGCTATAGCTGTGTTCATTAATTTCAAAACTATCTAAGTAGGCGGGAATCGCCGGATGGTCTAAGGTTTTTAATACCGCAATCTCTTGGCGAAAGCGCTTTGTGTCGGCGGGCTGGAGCGGGTCGTCAAAACACAAGTATTTGATCACGACTAGACTGTTGCGGCTGTGGTCATAGCCCAGTAGTGTTCTGCGGCCCAGTCGTGCTCCCAGGGTTTGTCGAATACTGTAGCGATCGCGGAGTCGCGGTGCCGGTTGCGATGTGGTTTGTTGTAGGGCGTTGGAAGAAGTCATGGACTGTTGAGTGTTCGCCTATCATCCATCAGCATGCCCGATTGAATAGCTGGGGTAGCGGGTTTAGAATGACACCCAGTGTTGAGGGATCTACAGGAGTTGCCATGGTTCAGCCCAAGGTTTTTATTGATGGTGAAGCGGGCACAACGGGCCTACAGATCTATTCGCGGTTGGCCCAACGAGAGGATGTCACCGTTGTTAGCATTGACCCGGCTAAGCGCAAGGATGTGGCTGAGCGGGCCCGGCTGATTGACTCCGTAGATGTGGCGATTCTCTGTTTGCCCGATGCCGCTGCCCGTGAAGTGGTGGCGTTAGTGTCAAGCCCTACGGTCAAAATTTTAGATGCCAGTACGGCCCATCGCACCGATCCAGATTGGGCCTATGGGTTTCCAGAACTGGCACCGGGACAGCGAAAGGCTATTGCCAAGGCGCACCGAGTGAGCAATCCGGGCTGCTACCCAACCGGGTTTTTAGCGGCGATTAAACCCCTGGTGGCGTCTGGATTAATTCCGGCCAGTTTTCCGGTGACGATTAATGCCATTTCAGGATATTCCGGCGGTGGGCGTAAGCTGATTGAGGTTTATGGCGAGTATAGCGGGGAGGCAGAACCGCCATACCCCTATGGGGTGTACGGTCTCACCTTTGGCCATAAGCATGTGCAGGAAATGCACACCTATTCGGGGCTGGCCCATGCGCCCCTGTTTTTACCGGCCGTAGGGGCATTTGAGCAGGGCATGCTGGTGCAGGTGCCGTTGCCGCTGTGGACCTTGGACAATCCGCCCACGGGTCAGCAGCTGTGGGATGTGCTGGCTGACTACTATGGGGCAGAGCCGTTTGTGCAGGTTAATGCCCTGGGGGATGCGGGGGAACCGCGCGATCGCAAATTCCTAGATACCAAGACGGCCAATGGCACCAATCAGGTACAGCTGTTTGTCTTTGCCAATGACGACACCCACGAAGCCCTGGTAGCTGCCCGTTTAGACAATCTGGGTAAAGGGGCCTCAGGAGCCGCTGTGCAAAATATGAACATTATGTTGGGGCTGCCGGAACAGACAGGCTTGATTTAAAGTCGTTATCTACAGACAGTGGGAGTCAAAAAAAGAGGAGTCGCTAACCACTAGCCACTCCTGCTTAGAGACTTAATTATTCCCACTGTGGAAGACACGAATTCTCGAATTACGAGAATCCTCGGGGGAGAATGATGGCTCCCCTACACCCATGACCTTGAGAAGGTTTTTCCCTCAGTACCAGTTGTTGTCACTGTGGCTGAAAGCTAGTGCGTTTGGATAGTACCCAACTGGGTACTTCTAACGGCAGTAGCTTTGGCGGCAGCATCTTTGGCGGCAGTAGCTTTGGCGGCAGCATCTTTGGCCCAATGTCCGGAATGCTGAATGATCCTGGGGTAATGATCAACAGCATTGCTACCACCAATGCGAACGCGTCGATCTACATTATTTGAGGATCGCGGCGCTGACTGCCCACAGCGGCTCTAGGAGTCTATGTATACCTGATTGCACCATGGTTTTATCCTCACCTAACGCCGCTAGTTTTAAGTTTGTACCCTGTGCCCACAGTTGGGTTGCCCTCCATCCCCAACCTAAGGGGGTGATTCAATTTATCGGTAGCGGTTTCTGGGGAACCGTGCCAACGCTCACCTATCGTCATTTTCTAAAAAGTCTTTTTGAGGCTGGCTATACCATTGTGGCCATACCGTTTCGGTTTGCCTGTCGCCACTGGTCTGTGGCCCTCGACCTGTTAGACGAGCACTACGCGGTACGGGTGGCAATCATTGAGGCGGCTATCGCCCTGGGCTACGATCCGACGATTTACTTAAACCCTGTCACCTATGGATGGATTGGCCATGGTGTCGGGTGTCGATATGTGGCGCTGCTAGAAATCTTGAGTTCACCCATGGAGGTGCTAGCAACGTATTTTCAGCAGCTAGGACCCAATCTAGACGAGAAACATCAACAGTTTCAACACATTCGTCAGGGCTTATCCGCCCTTGGTGAGAGTTTACGCCAGATGGAGACTCGACTTCAGCGACTGACCGGTGAGACGATGGACTACGGTCAACCTTCGATTAAGCATGAGGCGTCCCTATTAATTGCCCCTGTGATGACGGACTGGGTTACCGCCATCCCCATCAACTCGCTGCGGCGGCTGGTGAATCAGCTGATTGGGGTCTATCCCACGGTTGAACAAACCCATGAGCTGATTGAACACAGTCAGCAGTTCCATTTGACCGGGTTAATTCAGTTTGCGCGCGATCGCATCGCTGCCGATACCTGTCAGCGGTTGATGCAAGAACAGCCCCACATTCGACGGCGGTTGCTAAAGGGGAGCCATTTGGAGCCCGTGGGTATCCGGATAGGGCAGTGCATCATAGACTTTAACCCCCTAGACAAACTGATCCAGCCCCTGAGCTGTCGAGACCTGGAGTACAAATCTACGACTCTGCTCAATCGGTTGCGGACATCGTCCCCCCTGTCGCCCTGTCAGGCTGGCAGACGAGCCAGTGCCACCAGGCGCAGAGCGATGGCTGCTTAGACAGCGGGCCGTATTGCCTTTCCTGTCTTTCCTCTTCCCTGTCTGTTAAGCCATTCTGCAGTATGCCTGTTAGCTAGCTAAGCCCTATATAATTAACCGTTTAGGCACGCGCTTTACGGTTGAGGTAAATGGATAGCTGGATGGATGATGAGATCGATTTTGAGGAGCTGCGATCGCAACTGTTTGATACCTATGAGCAGCAGGCCCCGTTGGGCAAAGCCATTGTCCAACTGCTATCGGTGTTCTATGGCCCCACCAGTATTGCGAACATTACCACGGCCCTAAATGCCATTGGCATCACCACAAAAACAGGTAAAAAAATAACCCCAGCCAATCTCAGGCCCCAGATTACTCGGCTGCTAGAGATCCAGCTGCTGATCTACGGTGGCGGGCACCTGCCCCAGTGCAACCCCCTAATTGTGGAAATGGTGACTCGACAGGTCGCTACCCTGGACCTATTCGAACCCATGCTTCAAGGGGTAGCCAACATCTTTCACCCTCGCCGTGGCTATGGCGGGCAGGCTAACCGCGTACGCCATATTTGTCGCTCCAAAGATGAGCTGTATCGTGAAGCCCGTCTGGCTCTTTATCAGCAAGACTATAAGATATTACCCCAGCTGTTTCTCGACTATAGCAACTACAACTACTACGCAAATCCAATTGCCCTAGAAGACTTTCTTCTAGATGTGGCCAATAATCCCTTCGATGCCGATTGGCTGCGCACCCTGCCATCTGAATATCACGGCACGGTTTTGAAAGTACTTTTGGTTGAATCAACTGCGCTGTTAGAGCCTGCCGATGACTTGTTGGCCCAGCTAGAGGAGCATACCAATAACTCCAACGAACTCAGGGTTTTATTGGTGGAGCAATATCTATTACGCAATCGGCTGGCTGAGGCTGAAGCGGTCCTAGATACTGTTGTGGATGAGCCATCCCAGGTCTACGGAACGGCTCTGCGGGGTACCCTGGCCCTGATGCTAGGAGAAATTAATCTCTCGCTAGATTACTATGCCACGGCCACTAAACTGGCCCGTAAGCAGTTAAACAAAAAAGCTGTTATTGGCGGCGTTGCCGGTCTGTTTTACATGTTGGCCCTCATCAAGTCGGGGCAGCCTAAGCACCTCAAACAGGCCATTTCAATCAGCACCCCACTGATGCAGGGCTCCGGCTATCTCAGCAATACCTACCAATTACTCCACGAACTGGCTCTCCTGCACCAGGGGCAGCTGGCTGCGCGCCAGAGGCTGTTGGAACTCATTGAATGTTATAGAGACGATGAGACCGACAGTTTTGGCCTATTCTTTAGCCTGCTATGTCTCTACTGGCTTGATGAAGATGAAGCTAAAGCCGTATTACCCCGTCCCCTGGCGCTATTTGCAGAGCAGGCCCAGGAGGCCGGAATGGGTTGGCTGGCTATGGAAGCCGCTGAACTTTTGAGCCGTTTGGCACCTGAGAGTGACTATGCCCAGTGGTGTGCCGGGCGCGCCAGCGTTTCCATTGTAGATACCCTACAACCCCAAAGCACCTGGGAGCTGAGTTTAAAGGCATTGACCAATGTTGCTGGTCCGGCGACGCGCAGCACCCCAAAAAGCGAACGCCGATTGGCCTGGTTTTTAACCCTGTACACCAAGCACTGGATGCTGCAGCCCAAGGAACAAAAAATGAGCGCCAAGGGAGGGTGGACCAAAGGTCGGGCGGTTGCCTTGAGCCGATTGGCCAAAAATGCATCGGAATTTGACTATCTTACCAACCAAGATCTTCAGGTCTGTAATCAAATTAAGTACGACTACTATTCCGGGTCTCAATATACCCTCAACCGGGATGCTGTTATCACTCTGGTGGGGCATCCTCTGGTGTTTTGGGAAGAGTCTCCTACGGTGCGTGTGGAGATTGTCTCGGCCACACCGGAGCTGGTTATTGAACAAAAAGGCGATGGTTCCCTCACGCTGTTTATGGAGCCTGCCATTAGCCCTGGCGACGGGATTACCCTGGTCAAAGAAACCCCGACACGGGTCAAAGTTCTGGAGGTGAATACTGAGCACCATCGCATTGCCGAGATCCTAGGAAAACGCAATCAGCTCACAGTGCCAGCGGCGGGACAGGAGCAGGTGCTAGCGGCGATTCAGTCCGTATCGAGTTTGGTGACAATTCACTCAGATATTGGCGGTGAGATGGACGATATGGAAACCATCGAAGCCGACGCCAAACCCCACATCCATCTGATGCCTGCGGGGGCCGGTCTAAAACTATCGATGTTGACCCGGCCCTTTCCCAATTCTGGCGCATACTACCCGCCGGGAACGGGGCGTAAGACGGTGATCGCCGAGATTGATGGCAAACGCTCCCAAGCCACCCGCGATTTATCCATGGAAAAGCGCCTGGCTGACGATGTCCAGCAGGCCTGCCCTGCCCTAACTGTGAGTGAATCAGCTGAGGGGGAATGGATTTTAGATGAACCAGAAACCTGTTTAGAGCTGTTGTTGCAGCTCGAGGCTGTGGAAGAAAATATTGTTTTAGAGTGGCCCGAAGGAGAGAAGCTCAAGATTCAAAATAAGGCCGGTATCGATGGCTGGCGTCTGCAAATTAAGCAGGAACAGGATTGGTTTTCGGTGAGCGGTGAGCTGGAGCTGGACGATGGTAGCGTCATGGATATGCAGGCGCTGCTGTCCCTGCTGGACCAAACATCAAGCCGGTTTGTCCCCATTGGTGATGGTCAATTTTTAGCCCTGACCCAAGCATTTCGTAAACGGCTAGATGAGTTTCGGGCCTACTCAGAGCGCCATGGTAAAGGGGCAAGATTTCACCCCTTAGCCGCCCTGGCCCTAGAGGAAACGTTAGATGAAGTGGGCCAGCTCAAAGCTGATACCAAATGGAAGTCCCATATTAAGAAGCTGAAAGAGTCTAAGACCGTTGCCCCAGACGTGCCTTCCACGCTGCAGGCTGAGCTGCGAGACTATCAGCAGGAAGGCTTTCATTGGCTAGCTCAATTGGCCCATTGGGGGGTAGGAGCCTGTCTTGCCGATGATATGGGGTTGGGTAAAACTCTCCAGGCACTGGCGGTAATTTTGCTGCGAGCCCCCGAAGGGCCCACACTGGTTGTGGCCCCCACTAGCGTTGGGGCTAATTGGATTAGCGAAGCCCAGCGATTTGCCCCGACGCAAAATGAGATGCAGCTGGGCAGCGGCGATCGTCAGGCGACGGTGGATCAGCGCAGCGGCTTTGATTTGTTGGTGTGTAGCTATGGCCTTTTGCAACAGCCCGATGTTGCCGAGCTGTTGGCGGAGGTTGAATGGCAAACCATTGTTCTAGATGAGGCCCAGGCGATTAAAAATAGCGCTACCAAGCGTTCCCAAGCCGCGATGAAACTCAAGGGTGGCTTTAAGGTGCTAACGACGGGGACCCCGATTGAGAATCATTTGGGAGAGCTGTGGAATTTGTTCCGGTTTATTAACCCTGGACTGCTGGGATCTTTGGACAAGTTTAACCAGCGGTTTGCCACCCCGATTGAGCGTCATCAAGACAAGCAGGCTCGCTTGCGGCTGAAGAAACTCATTCAACCCTTTATGCTGCGTCGTACGAAGGCCCAGGTGCTGGACGAACTGCCCTCGCGGACTGAGATTACGCTCCATGTGGAGCTGAGCGGTGAGGAGAAGGCGCTGTATGAGGCCCTGCGGCGAGATGCGATCGCAAAACTCACCAATACCGATGCCAAGGCAGGAGCCAAACACCTGCAGGTCCTCGCCGAGATTACCCGACTGCGGCGCATGTGCTGCAATCCAAAGCTGGTGGCACCGGGGGTGGCTCCCGCTAGCGCCAAGCTACAGCTGTTTGGCGAGGTATTAGAAGAACTGCTCAGCAACCGTCACAAAGCCCTGGTATTCAGTCAGTTTGTCGATCATCTGACTATTTTGCGCAACTTCTTAGATGAGCAAAACATTCCCTATCAGTATCTAGATGGCAGTACCCCCGCCAAACAACGTAAGCAGCGCGTAGATGCGTTTCAAGCCGGTGACGGCAATGTATTTTTAATCAGTCTCAAAGCAGGGGGGACCGGTCTGAACCTCACGGCTGCTGACTATGTCATTCATATGGACCCCTGGTGGAACCCGGCGGTGGAAGACCAGGCCTCGGACCGGGCCCATCGCATTGGGCAAACCCGTCCGGTAACCATTTACCGTTTAGTCACGAAAGGCACCATCGAGGAGAAAATTGTGGAACTGCATAACAAGAAAAGAGACCTGGCCGATAGCCTGTTAGAAGGCTCCGATATTAGCGGTAAGCTCTCCACCGATGCGCTGCTACAGCTGATGAGCGAGGTTTAAAGTGCTGGTTCAGCCATGGGGGCCTAACCAACGACAAGCTGTGACAACCCCAAAAGCTTCACACGTAAGCTTTTGTAAACGTTGGCATATAGAGGATTTTACTGGTTCATAGGCATATCTCAGCACGGACAGCTGATGAACTG
>ERZ1740052.172-NODE-172-length-21671-cov-6.594143_pt1 | contig 21671 bp, 18 predicted proteins | sample MGYA00581750_ERZ1740052 | MGnify/ENA primary metagenome ERZ1740052 (study PRJEB43018, sample SAMN04849743) | marine metagenome | isolation source: floating plastic debris | place: Pacific Ocean | collected 2008-08-30 | study: EMG produced TPA metagenomics assembly...
ATAATCCCCAATATTACGATTTATGATTGTGTAAATGTTGAATACATAAAAGTACACCGCGAATATACACAGTTTACATAATTCGGAATTTATTTTTTGTATAAATGGTTAAATTTTATGTGTATTTGGTAAACAAAAGACATTGGATTTAAAAATAATACAATAAAATCGTCTTATTTAGATACTTTTAAAACATCTTCAATAATTTTTTCTATCTGTTGTTTAGGTAATGCACCATGTGCCATTTGAGGATCTTCACCTATTGGACAGAATAACATTGAAGGGATACTTCTAATTCCAAACATGGCAGATAATTCTTGTTCAGCCTCTGTGTCAACTTTATAAATAACTACTTTGTCTTTATATTCTTCTCCTAGTTGTTCTAAAATTGGAGCTAACATCTTACATGGTCCACACCAATCGGCATAAAAATCTATAATTGCAGGTAATTTTCCTGAGTAATTCCATTTTTTATTTTCTTCATAGTTAAATACTTTTTCTAAAAATGTATCTTTTGATAATAATTCAGTCATTTTAATCTTGCTTAAGTTTTTAGTTTAGACGTTAAATGTAATAGAAATTACAGATATAGACTACAGATGTTAAAAAGCTCTTAAATTGTAACGTTTGATAAATTATTTAATCTAATTTTGAAAGTATTAACTAATTTATCTAAATAATGAAAAGAATATTTATACCAGTAATAACAGGGTTGTTACTTGTTGGATGTCAGCAAGAAAAACCCAAAAATGTAATAGAGTTGAACTATCCAGAAACGGAGAAAGTACCAGTAGTAGACAAATATTTTGAAACAGAAGTAACGGATAACTACAGATGGTTAGAAGATGACAGAAGCGAAAAAACAGAAGCATGGGTAAAAGCAGAAAATGCTGTAACATTCGATTATCTTGATAAAATTACTTACAGAGATCAACTAAAAGAAAGATTATCTGAGCTTTGGAACTATGAAAAATTAGGAGTTCCATTTGAGAGAGGTGATTATACGTATTTCTACAAAAATGATGGTTTACAGAATCATTATGTATTGTACAGAAAAAATAAAGAAGGAAAAGATGAGGTTTTCTTAGATCCTAATGCTTTTTCAGAAGATGGAACGACTTCTTTAAGTACAGCAAGTTTTTCAAAAGATGGAAAAACATTAGCTTACGCAATTTCAGAAGGTGGTAGTGATTGGAGAAAGATCATTATTATGGATGTAGAAAGTAAAGAAATCAAAGAGGATACTTTGGTAGATGTAAAGTTTTCGGGAATTTCATGGAAAGGTAACGAAGGATTTTACTATTCAAGTTATGATAAACCGAAGGGAAGTGAATTATCAGCTAAAACAGATCAACATAAATTATACTATCACAAGTTAGGTACAAGTCAGAAATCAGATAAGGTCATTTTTGGTGCAACACCTGAAGAAAAGCATAGGTATGTAGGAGGTACAGTTACAGAAGATGGTAAATATCTTTTTATATATCCTAGAATTTCTACATCTGGGAATAAATTATTAATGAAAGACTTGTCTAAAGAAAATAGTCCAATTGTTACAATATTAGGTGATGCTGGTAGCGATACTTATGTGATAGAAAACGAGGGTAGTAAATTGTTTTTAGTAACAAACTTAGATGCTCCAAATAAAAAAATAGTAACTGTTGATGCTGCTAATCCAGGTGTAGAAAACTGGAAAGATTTTATACCTGAAACAGAGAATGTGTTAAGTCCATCTACAGGTTCAGGGTATTTCTTTGCTAGTTATATGGTAGATGCAGTTTCTAAAGTATTTCAATATGATTATGAAGGAAAATTAATTCGCGAAATTGAATTACCAGGTGTAGGTTCTGCTGGTGGTTTTGGAGGAAAAAAAGAAGCAAAAGAATTGTATTTTTCTTTTACAAATTATAAAACTCCTGGAACATCTTATCAGTTAAATCCAAAAGATGGGACCTATAAGAAATATTGGAAACCAAATATTGCTTTTAATTCAGATGAATATGAAAGTAAGCAGGTTTTTTACACTTCTAAAGATGGAACAAAAGTTCCTATGATTATTACACACAAAAAAGGAATTGAACTTAATGGAAAGAACCCAACTATTTTATATGGTTACGGAGGATTCAATGTGAGTTTAACTCCTAGCTTTAGTATAACAAATGCTGTTTGGATGGAACAAGGAGGTATTTATGCTGTTCCAAACTTACGCGGAGGCGGTGAATATGGAAAGAAATGGCATAAAGCAGGAACTAAAATGCAAAAGCAAAATGTTTTTGACGACTTTATTGCGGCAGCTGAGTTTTTAATTAAGGAAAAGTATACATCTTCAGATTTCTTAGCTGTAAGAGGTGGTTCTAACGGAGGATTATTAGTTGGTGCGACTATGACACAGCGTCCAGATTTAATGAAAGTAGCACTACCAGCAGTAGGAGTTTTAGATATGTTACGTTATCATACATTTACAGCAGGTGCAGGTTGGGCATACGATTATGGAACAGCAGAAGATAACAAAGAGATGTTCGAATATTTAAAAGGATATTCACCGGTTCATAATGTAAAGTCAGGAGAAGAATATCCAGCTACAATGGTTACAACAGGAGATCATGATGATCGTGTAGTTCCAGCTCATAGTTTCAAGTTTGCTGCAGAATTACAAGAAAAGCAAAAAGGTACTAATCCAGTATTAATTAGAATTGAAACTAATGCAGGTCATGGTGCAGGAACTCCTGTAGCTAAAAGAATAGAACAGAGTGCAGATATTTTCGGATTTACATTATTTAATATGGGATTTGAAACTTTACCGTATTCTCCAAAAACGAAAGTTAAAGGTTAATTCGTGTAACATTTTATCTAAAAACGATTCTTATATAGTGTAAAACAAATTAATTAAATCGTTTATGGAAATTATAGAATTGAAAAAAAATAATCAGTTAACTCAAAAAGAAACAACGAAGAAAGCATTTTTTAATTTAGAAAAAACTTTAGTAGCTTTAAGAGGGTTAGATTTACCAGAAGATTCTGTGATAAAAATTAATGATAAAATTAAATTGATTAATTCTTTTCAAGAAAGTAACGAAAGAAAGTATAGAAGGAAATTATTGATTCATAAGAGTAATATTATCAATTTTATAGCGAAAGAACATGGTTTAGTTCCTGAAAAGTATTATCAAAAACAATGGTTTGCTTTAGGGATGGTAACTTTTGGAATTCCAATTGGAATGATATTTTCTACAGCTATTGGTAATACAGGTTTTTTAGCTGTTGGATATCCTTTAGGTATGCTTATCGGTTCTATGATTGGAAAGCAAAAAGATGAGAAAGCTAAAAAAGAAGGTAAGCAGATAAGTTTATCGTTTGAGTAGTTTTTAGATAACATATAATTTATACATAAAACCGATACGAGAGTGTCGGTTTTTTTATTGAAATCAAGTGTGTAGATTTCTGTATTTTTGGATGTTATTTTAATTTTTCTTCATGAATTGTAAAAACTGTAATGCAGAGGTTAATGGTAATTTTTGTTCAAATTGTGGACAGAAAACAAACGTAGGTATAATTGATTTTAAATATCTATTATCAGAATTAAACAATTCATTTTTTCAGGTAGATCATGGTTTCTTTTATACGGTAAAACAATTAGCAATAGCACCAGGAAATAGTATTAAAGATTTTATAAATGGAAAAAGAAAAAACTATTTTAAGCCTATAACTTTTGTGCTAGTTTTATCAACAGTTTATGCTTTAATAGCTGGTTTTTTTGATGAAAGAACTATGCTTGGTGATTTTGTGTCAGGCTGGAATAATTATGAAAATTCTAAAATCAGTTCTAATGACAAAATATTTGTTTTTCAATGGTTGGTTAAGAATTATGCATACGCTATGTTGTTATTTTTACCTGTGTTTTCTTTTGGTTCTTATTTGTCTTTTAGAAAGTATGAATACAATTATTTTGAACATTTAGTGTTGAACTCTTTTATAACTGGTCAACAAGCAGTTATTTATACTTTTTTTCTCATTTTAAAATCAATTACAAAAGACAGTGTTTTTATAGAGGCAATTTATATGTTATTTGTTTTAGGTTATGTTTTTTGGAGTTATTTACAGTTTTTTAATAATTATAAAAAGTTAAAAACGATTCTTCTAACAATTCTTACCTATGTGTTTTATTTAATTTTTATGAGTTTAATAGGTCTTGTTTTATCACTTTTAATATGAAATTTAGTTCAATAAGTTTATAAATCTATAGAGGTCTTTCTTAGAATAGGTTTATTTTTACACTCATGCTACAAGTAAATAATATTACATTTTCATATTCAGAAAAAAAGAAAATTCTTAAGAATATCAGCTTGAAACTTTCAGAAGGCGAACACTTAAGTGTTATGGGTGAAAGTGGGTGTGGAAAATCAACATTATTGAAAGTTATTTACGGATTGTTAGATCTTGATGAAGGAAATATTTTTTGGAAAGATCAAGAAGTTTTAGGTCCAGCTTATCATTTAGTTCCTGGAATGGATTTTTTTAAATACGTTCCTCAAAACTTCGATTTAATGCCTTACATAACAGTTGCAGAAAACATCTCAAAATTCTTATCTAGATTTTATCCAGAAGAGTCTGAAAGAAGAACAAATGAATTGTTAGATGTTATAGAAATGAAAGCGTATGCAAATGAAAAAGTAAAAAACTTAAGTGGAGGCCAGCAACAACGTGTCGCAATAGCAAAAGCTTTAGCAAAGGAGCCAGAATTGTTATTGCTAGATGAACCTTTTAGTCAGATTGATAATTTTAAAAAGAATGCTCTAAGAAGAAATCTTTTTTCGTATTTAAAAAAAAATAAAATTGCTTGTATCGTCGCAACTCACGATGGTAACGATGCTTTGTCATTTTCAGATCAGTTAATTGTAATTCAGCACAATGAAATTATAGCTTCTGGAACTCCATCTGAATTGTATCAAAAAAGAAATAACAAATATGTGGCAGCTCTATTTGATGATGTAAACGAAGTTGTTATTAATAATGAAACAAAACTGTTTTACCCACATCAAATAAAGTTTGTAGAAGATTCGGAATTTAAAGTAAAAGTACTTAAGAATTATTTTAAAGGATTTTACTGGTTGGTTGAAGTAGCTTACGATAGCCAAAGTCTTTTTATTGCTAGTGAATTTGAATTAGAAGTTACATCGGAAAGGTTTATCATTTTTAGAGAATAGATTGTATTATTATCGAATTTCCATTGAAAACAACTTTATCGCCTTCCTTTTTACCCAAGAACATTTTTCCAATTGGAGAAGAACTAGAAATAATAAAATAATCTTTATTATTGATAGTTGTTTTACCTAAACTTATTGCGATAAAGTAATTCATGTTTTCGGTGATTATAACACTGCCTAAACGGATTAAATCGTGAGAATTTGCAGTATCAACTTTAGCTAAAGTTTCTTTCATTTGATGTACGACAGCAATTTGCTGACTAGCTTTTTCCATTTCTAATTGCAGCATAGCTCGCCCAGTTTCATGCTTATCACCAGCCGAACTTTTGGTTTCAGATAGTAATGCTTTTTTGTTGGAATTTATAATTTCTTGTATTGTTTGTTCTCGTTTTTCAACATAAAAAACACATTCTTGATATAGTTTTTCTTTTATGCTCATACTAAATCTGCTAATTCTTGTCCGATTAAACTACCAATAGCCACACCCATTCCGCCTAATCGTATTCCGCAAAATACATTTTCTGATATTGGTTTTACGATACTTTTTTTCTGATTTCCTATTCCCATAATTCCGCTCCATCGATGATCAATTTCAAAAGCGGTATTTGGTAAAATAGTATTCTTTAAAATTTCTTCTAATTTCTTTTGAATCAATTCTGTTAGAGAAAACTCAGTGGTTTCTTCAGTTTTAAAATCTAAATTTCTACCACCTCCAAACAAAATACGATCATTAATATTTCTAAAATAATAATATCCTTTGTCTAAATGAAAAGTTCCTTTAATATGAAGGTTTTTAATAGGTTTTGTAATTAAAACTTGAGCTCTAGCTGGCTTAATATCCTCATTTAATAAAGTTTTAGAAAATCCATTTGTGGCGATAAAAACTTTATTTGAATTAAAGGTTAGTAAGTTAGTTTTTATATGAACAGCGTTTTTATGATCTTGAATTTCTTCAACAGTAATATTATTGATGATTTTAACTCCAAGTGATTGAACTTTTTTAAGAAGTTCATGCATCATTTTTCCTGTGTCAATCTGACCTTCGTAATTATTTATAATATATTTCTCTTCAATTTTTTTGAAGTTGAAAGTATTGCTTGATGTTGAGAATACGGGAGTATTAAAAACACCTGAAAGTAACTTATTAATTGTTTCTTTTTGAGACAAACAACTATCTAAAAGTTCCTTGTTTTGAAACAATTCAAAACCTTTGTTTTGTTGAAAGTCAATGTTTTTATCACCTAAGTTTTTTCGTAATAATTGTAAACCATTCCAACGTTTTTTAACTAAGCTTAACACTTCATCTTCTGTGTGGTTTTGTAAATCATCAACAAGTTCAGATAAACTTCCAAAACAAGCAAATCCAGCATTTTTAGTGCTTGCACCATGAGGTAAAATACCTTTTTCTACAATTAAAATATTTGATTTAGGAAATCGTTGTTTTAACTGTAAAGCACAATTTAATCCTACAATTCCACTACCAACTATGGTATAATCTACATTTGTAAACCATTCTTTAATTTCCCAATAACTTAGTTGTACCATGCGTTAAAACTATAAAAAAGGTTTCATTTAAATTTGTACATTGGTATAATCCTTGAAAAAACATTTAGAAAATACATATTATGAAGATAATTAAGAGCAAAAAGATAATTTTCCCACTTTTTATTTTGGCTATTGTGAGTTGCGGAAGCTACCAATTTGAAAAGAAGCCACCTTTTAAGGTTTTATCAGGAACGTACACAAGTTGGGTAGGAGGTGTACGAGGTGTTTCTGGAGTTAATATCAATATTGTATATTCTTCTGAGCAAAAAATAAAGTTTGAACATATATTTTACAGAGGAAGAAAAGCACCGGTAAGTTATAAGGAAAATGGAGATCAAACTTCAATATTAGGACAGTTTAGAAATCAATCTGATGATTTTCAATTGCATGAAGATCCAAAAAATGAATATGGAAATACGCCTCCAAAAGATACCTCTAAAGAAGATTTTCCATTTAAATTAGATGGGAATGAAGTTGTGATAAGTTATATGGAAAAAGGTGAGGTAAAGTATTTTAAATACAGTGGGTTAGCTGAAGGCGAACAAGTATTGTATCAATAAAAATAGATAAGAAAAATAGTTTAATAAAGTCGTTCGAAAGAGTGGCTTTATTTTTTTGGCACTTATTTTGAAATTATCTCCATATAACCGTAAAACTTAAACTTATGAAAACAGTAAAATTACTTTTAACGCTATTTGTAGCCGCCACAACTTTAACTTCTTGTGTTGTAAGAAATGAAGAAATCATTGTAGAAAATATTGTGCCTACAGAAGCAATTGTTTCTGGTTATGATTTATGGTATGTAGATTTTCACAGAACTCAAGGAAGTGCAGAAATTCCATTTTTATCAAAAGCATTTACAGTTTCTTTTTTAAATGGAAATATGTATGCAAATAATAATATTGTTGATATTGGTTTAACAGGAAATGGGTTGGGAATCAATGTAGGAAGTTATAGAACTTTTGATGATGGGGTTATTGAAACTTTTCACACACAAGACGGAAATTACAGTTTTGAAGTGATAGAGTTAAGTAATAATGAAATCCGATTAAATGATTTAAATAATAATGTGAGTTATTTCTTAATAGGTTATCAAAGAAACAATTTTGATTATGACAAGTTGTTTTATGATAATATTGAGTTCTTTTTACAAGAGTATGTTGCTTGGGAAAGAGTAGCCACTAGAAATGGAGCACCAAATCCATTTGATAATGAGCGTTATTTACAATTTACGCCAGAAAATAACACAACTTTTTATTCATCTCACGATAATTTTGGCACAAATGTTGCTTCTATTAATTGGGACTTTGTAGGAAGCTATACAATAGATGATATAAGGGATTACGACGACCTTAAGTTTTTAACACTAAATTATGATGGAGGAGATACTGAAGAGTTCGAACTAAGCGTTGTTAATGATGGTGAAATAGAATTATACCATATCAGTACAGAAACAACATATGTATTTAAAGGTAGAGGATTCATTCAGTTCTTAAAAGGAGAAAATGCAAATGGTTCTAAAAAACCAGTAAGGAATAGTAATAGAAAACGTACTAAAATAAAAAGAAAAGAAATTACAAGAAAAGTATTAAAATAAAGTTTGGTTAGTTGATTTTTGGTTGGTTATTCTTAAATAACCAATTAGAGATGCCGCCCCAGGAGGGCGGTTTTTCTCTTTATATAACCTAAGGTTTACATTAAAAGTTTTACTTTTATAGTAAATAATAAAATTTATGTCAACCGTACTAATTACTGGTGCTACATCTGGAATAGGTAAAGCTTGTGCGTATTTATTTGCAGAGCAGAATTATAATTTAATTTTATGTGGTAGAAGATCAGAAAAATTAAATGAATTAGAAAAAGAGCTATCAAAACAAACCAAAGTACACACACTTCAGTTCGATATACGTTTTAGAGAGGATGTTTTTAAAGCTATTGAGAGTATTCCATCAGAATTTAAAGCGATAGATGTTTTAATTAATAATGCAGGAAATGCGCATGGTTTACATTCTATTCAAGAAGGGAGTTTAGATGATTGGGATGCAATGATTGATGGAAATGTAAAAGGTTTGTTATATGTTTCTAAAGCTATAATTCCAACAATGATAGATAGGAATCAAGGCTTTATCGTAAATATTGGATCTATTGCAGGGAAAGAAGTATATCCGAACGGAAATGTATATTGTGCTTCAAAATTTGCTGTAAATGCTTTAAATAAATCAATGCGATTAGATTTAAATCAATACAATATTCGAGTAAGCGGAATTCATCCTGGATTAGTAGAAACAGAGTTTTCTGATGTTCGTTTTAAAGGAGATTCAGAAAGAGCAAAGCAAGTTTACAAAGGTTACAAGGCACTTCAAGCTGAAGATATTGCAGATATCATTCATTTTGTAGTTACAAGACCTTATCATGTAAACATAGAAGATTTAATCGTTTATCCAACAGCACAGGCAAGTGCAACAATGTTAAATAAGAATGAAAACTAAACTTTCAGATATTATAATAGGCTGTATGTCTTGGGGTGTATGGGGAAAAAATTTCTCAACTAAAGAAATGACTGATCTTATACATTTTTGTGTTGAAGAAGGGAATATCACTTTCGATCATGCAGATATTTATGGCGGATATACAACTGAAGCAGCTTTTGGAAAAGCATTTGCTCATAGCGGAATAGAAAGAGAGCAAATTCAATTAATTTCTAAATGTGGAATTCAATACATCACAGAAGAAAGGCCAGATAATAGAGTTAAATTTTACGATTATTCTAAAGAATATATCATTTGGAGTGTAGAACAATCTTTAAAGAATCTGAAAACAGATTATTTAGATGTTTTACTATTACACAGACCAAGTCCTTTAATGCAATCTGAAGAAATTAACGAAGCGGTTGTTAAGCTTCAGGAAGAAGGAAAAATTATAGATTTCGGGGTTTCAAACTTTAATTCTAGTCAAATGGAATTGCTGAAAAAGAATACTGCTTTAACATGTAATCAGTTAGAGTTTTCGTTGGTTCAAAACTCAGTAATAGATCAGGGTACTTTAGACTACTTAATTAAAGAAGATATGAAAGTGATGAGTTGGAGTCCTTTGGGAAGTTTTTTCAGTTTAGAAACTGAGCAAGCAGATAGAATTCAACAGGTCTTAAAACCAATGTGCGAAAAGTATAATGCAACAAGTGATCAGTTATTATTAGCTTGGATTTTAAAGCATCCTTGTAATGTTGCTCCGGTTATTGGTACATCGAATAAAGAAAGAATAAAAATGTCAAACCAAGCTTTACAAATTAATCTAGATTTACAAGATTGGTTCGTGCTTTATGAGGCTAGTAGAGGTCATAAAGTAGCTTAATATGATTAATAAAAGGCTGCTTATAAAAAATTTGCTTTCTCATAATGATGAAAACAGTTTTTACGATAAAAAACAACGACTTTCATTAGGTAGTAAAGAAGGAAAAGCAAAGTTTATAAAACATATATGCGCCTTATCTAATTCTAATCCAGAAAATAATTCATATATCTTAATTGGTATTCGTGATGAAGATAATGAAGTAATAGGTGTTGACTTTTTTGATGATAGTAAAATTCAAAATTTAGTTAACGCCTATTTAATAAATCCACCCAATATTCAATACGAAAACATACCTTTTCCAGGTTTGCCTCGATATAAAGTTATAGGATTAGTTACCATTCATCCTAAAGAGAAAATTTCTCATTTATCTAAGTTTATATGGAAATATCCTAGAGGAACTGTCTTTTACAGAAGAGGAAGTAATTCAATGCCATTGCTAGAAGAATTTAAACTACCTAATAGTAATAGAGAAATTGTAGAGTCTATTGAGAAAAATGCTAGAAATAATATTGAACTAACACTCGACGGAGTTTTCGATTTTTTTAATAGACACAAAGAGGAATATCATCCGAAATATAAAGTTTTTAAGGAACAGTTTGTTTTATGCTGGGCAGGAAAAAGAACAATGGTAAATGAAGAAGAGTTTTATTCTAGAGTTGATATTGAATTAATCAATGAGCAAGTACAGCTTTTTTATTCAGCATTAGATGAAGTAAAAATCAAAATAAACCATCATTCTTTTATAATTATTGAATATATAACTTTAGGTTTAGAAAAAGACGAGGTAAAATATCCGTTAGAAAAAACAATTGTTCATTTTAAAAACAACGGAAAACTAGATATCATAAAGGAATTTTTATTTGAGCCTCCAACTTACGACAGTAAGATTATTAATCATATTTATGAGAATAGTAATAATATAGTTAACAATATTGAAAATAATATTCCTTTATCAGTAACAGAGCATGAAGATGTATATCGATTACCTAACAACTATTTAATCTGTTATTTAAATGGATTTTTAGATGCTAGGGAACAATTAGAAAAAGCAAAAGATTATATTAAAAATTTAGAGGATAAAACGACCTATATTAAATATAAGGAAGTAAATCGAGTACTTAGAAAAGTAAAGTATCATTAATTTCTTTTGTAGTCAGAATTAACCAGACATTTATTGTTTTTCCACTTTCCCTTTAAAGAATCAGGTTTAATTAATTTTCCATCACACGTTAAAAATTCTCCTTTTAGGTTTTTCTTAATAACTTTCATTTTTCCTTTTTTAATGGTGTTAATTACTTTGTAGATAAGTCCGTTTCTGGGAGTTTTACAATTTTTAGTAGTTAAAGAAAGTCCCACATCATTATTAAATAAATCCATTTCAGAAGAAATCTCATCAGGAACAACACCTTCTTCTAATTTTCGCTTTTTATACATTAAATAATTTTCTTTCTCGTGTGCTTTACCAAGAGATTTTGCAGCAGATTTGCCTAATTCTTGTCGTAGTCTAGCCATCCAATATCCATGTCTAAAAGCATCTACTTGTCCACCAGCATGATCACCATCTAATAAATTAGTTTTTCGAATACTATCTGAAACTCGATTAGCTTCTTTAGAAATTTCCAAAGCTTTTTTTGCTTTAAAAGGATGAAAAATAACCCACCATTTTTTAGGAGAAGAAAGCTTTTTGAATTTTTTGTAGTTAGATTGAGAAAATCCAAAAGTTATAGATAAACTAAGAATTAGAAAGAAAACTTTTTTCATGATAAGAAAGATACTATGTTTTTTATAAATGAAAAAGAGAGGTTTTATCCTCTCTTTTTACCAACAATATATTATAAAGTATAATTCATTATTTAATGATTAATCTTTGTGTAGCTACTTTATTAGACTCTACTACTTTTAAGATGTACATTCCAGAACTAATAGATGAAACATTTACATCTTTTTTAGTTCCTGAAACAGAAGTTTCGTATACTTTTTTACCAATCATGTTAAAGATTTGAATGTCTTTTACATCAACTGAAGCAGAAGTAAGTGTGAATGTTTTGTTATTTGTAGGGTTAGGATACACTGCAAAACCATCTATTTCATTTTCTATTACAGAAGCTGTGGAGTTATCTTTAGGTGTAACTTCAGCCCAAGTTTTAGCTATTCTTAATTCATCAATTTCAATAGTAGGAGTTTCATTTGTTGAATCCTGTCTTAAAATAAAAGTATTAATAGAAGATGGAGCATTAGTGTCATTTCCTCCTAAATCTGGAGTAGGTGCAGCTCCTTCAAAAGTTGCAGCATCTGGATTTATCCATAAGCTTACAACATCATTATCTAAATCGTAAGCCATTATGATAAATAATATGTCTCCTAAATTATAAGTAGATGTTGTAAAAGGTGGATTTGAACTTTCTGGCCCAAAACCAATATCAAATGTAGTTCCGCTAGTATCTGGATTCGGTCTAACCCATAACCTAGCATCATAAGATGATGTACCTGCAGCTAAACCAGCAAAATACCCACCATCTGTAGTATCAGGATTACTGCCAGTTTGGAAAGCAGAAACTTTTAACAAAAAAGAACTATATACTGTACCTGAAGATACATCAGTAAATTTAGTAAAAGATTCAGCCCCAGATCCATTAAACGTAATTTTATTGCCCTCAGAAGGTTTTAATCCACTATAAGATAAACTACCTGTAGCAGTAACTATATCATCTCCGGAGTTAGCACTTTCCCAGTCAGCTTGATCAGATAAAACAGAGGTATCAGCATAATCAAAGGTTTCAATAAAAGGTAAACCTTTACAAGTTGGACTTGAAATATTTCTTGTAAAATCACAACTACTATTGCTAGTATCTCCTTTAACAGTAAAAGTAATATTTGTTCCTTCGGTTATTCCAGAGATAGTAATTGTTCCTGTTGCCATCATTGAGGGATTATCTCCTCCTATTGTTCCATTGTCAGTTGTTAACATATAAGTTGAGGTTCCTCCTCCTGTGAAATCAATAGAAACATTATAAGTGTCTATACTAGAAGTTTCTGCAACACATGATGTTGTGATCGTACTGATTTGAATGTCACAAGGAAGTCCTACAGTAAAAGAAATTGTTTGATTAACAGGAGTTGATAAAGCATTTCCAGCATTATCAACTAACTCCATAAATACTTCATAAGTTGTTCCGCCTGTAGTGGCAAAAGTGATGTCATCAGTATCAAATTTATCAGCTTGAGCTACACTATTTAATGTCCACTTTATATAACCGTCTCCTGTACCTCCAGCAGCAATATTGAAATTACTTACTGAAAACTTAACTGTTGCCATATCTGTAAAAGATATTGTAGATCCGTTTGAAGGAGAACTGATTGTTAATGAAGGTGTCGTAGAAGCTGTGGCTGTGTATGTTCCAACAGGAAATACAGAAGAACAGTCAGCGTTTATTCCAGAATCATCACTTTTATCACATCCATCAACAGCATTTGGTCCACTAAATGTCCATTGATTTGGATCAAAAGTAGCACTTGGTCCTTGCCCGTCTTTTCTGTATGCCCATCCATCGACATAATCCCAATCTTTACCAGTACCATCTTCACCAATCCTTCCTAATAGATCCTCTATTGTTCCATTCTTATACAAAATCACAGTATCATCCCCATTTACGTTTATTACATTATCAACATATTGAGGAGTTATTCCTAAATACTGATTAATAAGTGTATCTTCAAAGGATAAGTAAATGTATGAACCTGCTGTTACCGCATCAGCAGGAAATGTATACTCAGCTCCAGCCGCAGCGGCACCATTTGTTGTAGATTCAATACCATAAATACTTAAATCAGCAATGTTATTTACTGCATATAATTCAATAGCTTTTGGAGCACCTGAAGGTAAAGGACCATCAATAGCTCCAGTTATAATTAAGTCCTGAGAAAAAGCAGAACTAAATAAAAAAGTTAGTAAAAAAGTTAAAAAGTAATTTTTTTTCATGTTATCCCGTTTTAAAAAAAATGCTCTCAAAATTAGGGAATTATCCGACTTTTTGTTAGTTTTTTTAGATTAATTTAATGTTAAGCGTCTAATGTTTAATAATTAGATAAAACATTTTTATTAATATTAAATCAACATTAACTTAAAATCTCTTTAACTGTTTTTGTTAATTTATCGTTACTTTTGGGTTGTTTTGCACAATAATTATAACAGTATGAATACTAACGATATTAAAATTTTATTAGTTGATGATGAGCCAGATATTTTAGAGATTGTAGGGTATAATCTAAGATCTGAAGGTTATCAAGTTTTTACAGCAACTAATGGATTGGAAGGGGTTAAAATCGCTAGAAAAATTATACCACATTTAATTTTATTAGATATAATGATGCCAGAAATGGATGGTATCGAAGCTTGTGAGAAAATTAGAGATATTAAACCTTTAGAGAATGTTATAATTTCTTTCTTAACAGCTCGTGGAGAAGATTATTCTCAAGTAGCCGGTTTTGATGCTGGTGCAGATGATTATATTACAAAACCAATTAAACCAAAAGTATTGGTAAGTAAAATTAAATCATTATTAAGAAGACTTAAAACAGATACAGTTTCTGAAGCTACTACAAAAATTGGAGATATTTTAATTAATAGAGATGAGTATGTAGTATTTAAAGGAGATGAAAAAATTACATTACCGAGAAAAGAATTTGAGCTATTCTCTCTGTTAACATCTAAGCCAGGAAAAGTTTTTAAAAGAGAAACAATCTTAGATAGTGTTTGGGGTAATGAAGTTGTAGTAGGAGGTAGAACTATTGATGTTCATATTAGAAAATTAAGAGAAAAAATCGGAGATCATCACTTTAAAACTGTTAAAGGTGTTGGTTATAAATTTGTTTTAGAAACAGATAAATAAATTTTAATTTATTATTGAATAAGCTAAGAAAAACATATAGATACGCACTTACTTCTGCGATGTATTTAACAGTAATATCAGTTGTTATTGCTGTTTTTTCGTATTTGTCATTTTTTAAATCGTTAGGTTTAGTTGCTATTATTATCTTCGGAATACTACTGTTTACAATTTCGTTTTTTGTAATTCAGTACAGAGCAGAACATTTTATATATCAGAGAGTTAAGAAATTGTATCAAGATATTTCTATTCTAGATATTCAAGATTTAAAGAGAGATAAAATTACTACAGATATTGAAGATTTTACAAAAACAGTTCAAGAATATGTAGAAGATAAAAAAGAAGAGATTGCTAATCTAACTGAAAGAGATTCATTTCGTAGAGATTTCTTAGGGAATGTTGCTCATGAATTAAAGACCCCCCTTTTTACTGTTCAAGGTTATATCTTAACTTTAATTGAAGGAGCAGCCAATGATAAAGTGATCCGAGACAAATATTTAGAAAGAGCAAATAAAGGTGTAGAGCGTTTAACTTCCATAGTGAAAGATTTGGATATGATTGCCAAATTAGAAACAGATGGAATGAAAATGAAAATAGAACCTTTTAATATTATAGAACTAATTCAAACGGTTTTCGACCTGTTCGAAATGAAAGCTAAAAAGAGAAATATCCAGTTAGTTTTCGATAAGGTTTATGATTTTCCTCTTTTTGTAAAAGGAGATGTAGAACGAATAGAACAAGTTTTAATTAACTTAATTGTAAATTCTATTAAGTACGGTAAAGTTGATGGAGTTACTACTGCAAGTGTTGAATCGTATAACGAAAATAAGTTTGTAATTAAGATTTCTGATGATGGAGAAGGAATTAAACAAGAACATATTCCTAGATTGTTTGAGCGTTTCTATCGTGTAGATCAGAGTAGATCCAGAGAACAAGGAGGTTCAGGGCTTGGGCTTTCAATCGTAAAGCACATTATAGAAGCACATAACGAAACAATTTTACTAAAAAGTACTTTTGGCGAAGGTTCAGAGTTTTCTTTTACTTTAGAGAAAGCAATTTAATTTATAACTACAATTTCTTATATTCAATTTAACTTAATTGAATAAATTGTATTTTCGTTATATGCCAACAGACTTAGAACTACAAATAAAAACGTTACCCAATTCACCAGGAGTTTATCAATATTTTGATAAAGAAGACACTATTATTTATGTTGGTAAAGCAAAGAATTTAAAGAAACGAGTTTCCTCATATTTTACTAAAAATCATGAATACGGTAAGACCAGAGTTTTAGTAAAAAAAATAGTGAAGATCGAGCATATCGTAGTCGATACAGAAACAGATGCTTTATTATTAGAAAATAACTTAATAAAGAAATATCAACCAAGGTATAATGTGTTGTTAAAAGATGACAAATCGTATCCTTGGATTTGTATTAAAAAAGAACGTTTCCCTAGAGTTTTTTCGACAAGAAGAATTATAAAAGACGGATCAGAATATTTTGGTCCTTACACTAGTGTTAAAACGATTAAGTCAATTTTCTATTTAATCGAAGAAATTTTTTCAATTCGAGTTTATGATTATGATGTAGGAAGAAAGAAAAGTAATTATGATAATTATGTGGGATCTTTAGAACATCAAATAAGAAGCTTAAAAAATCCAAGTAAAAAGGAACAGACGGAAGAAGAATATATGGAGGATATTAAAAGTGTCCGAAATATTATAAAAGGAGATTTCAAAGATAGTATAGCTAAATTAAAAGATTTAATGATTTCATATGCCGAGCAAATGCGGTTTGAAGAAGCTCAAGAAGTAAAAGAAAAACTTGAAACATTAAAAAATTATCAAGCAAAGTCGACTATTGTAAATCCGAGTATCAATAATGTAGATGTATTTTCAATTATTTCTGATGAAGCGCATGGTTATGCGAATTTCTTTAAAATAATGAATGGTGCCATTGTACAATCGTATACAACAGAAATCAAGAAAAAGTTAGATGAATCCGACAAAGAATTATTAGAACTTTTTATTGTAGAAACTCGACAGCGATTTAACTCATTATCAAGAGAAGTTTATGTTCCGTTTGAACTCGATTTAGGTGAAAAAATTAAAGTTACTATCCCTAAATTAGGAGATAAAAAGAGAATTGTAGATCTATCATTACGTAATGCTAAATATTACAGACAAGAACAATTCAAACAAATAAAAATTGTAGATCCCGATCGTCATACGAAAAGAATTATGGCGCAAATGCAAAAGGATTTACGTTTAAGTAAAGAGCCAAGACATATAGAGTGTTTTGATAACTCCAATATTCAAGGAACAAATCCTGTAGCCGCTTGTGTAGTTTTTAAAGATGGAAAGCCGAGTAAGAAAGATTACCGTCATTTTAATATTAAAACTGTCGAAGGACCAGATGATTTTGCTTCTATGGAAGAAGTGGTTTTTAGAAGGTATAAAAGACTTTTAGAGGAAGATAAACCATTGCCACAATTAATTGTTATTGATGGTGGTAAAGGACAGTTATCATCTGCATTAAAGAGTTTAGATGTTTTAGGATTAAGAGGAAAAATTGCCATTATCGGAATTGCAAAGCGTTTAGAAGAGATTTATTATCCAGGAGATAGTGTTCCTTTGTATTTAGATAAGAAATCTGAATCTTTAAAAATCATACAATACCTTCGTAATGAAGCGCATCGATTTGGAATTACATTTCATAGAAATAAAAGAAGTAAAAGTGCAATTCAGTCTGAGTTAGAACAAATTCCAGATGTAGGTAAACAAACGATAACGAATTTATTACGAAAATTTAAATCAGCAAAAAGAGTTAAAAGTGCTACTTTAGAAGAGTTAATTGAAGTAGTTGGAAATGCAAGAGCAAAAAAGGTTTTCGACTATTATAACACTGAAAAATTGAAATGAAAAAGCTAATACTAATATTAATTTTACCATTCCTCATTTATGGTCAAGAACAGCCAAAAGTTGGTTTGGTTTTAAGTGGAGGTGGTGCAAAAGGTTTTGCTCATGTTGGTGTGTTAAGAGAACTTGAAAAGCTCGATGTGCAAATAGATTATATTGGTGGTACTAGTATGGGAGCTGTAATTGGAGGAATGTATGCTTCTGGTTACAGTCCAGATCAAATTGAACGTATTATTACCGATATAGATTTTTTATCAGTAATTCAAGATAATATTTCAAGAGAGGATAAATCGTATTTTGAAAAAGCATTTTTAGAAAAAACAGCTGTAAGCTTACCAATAAAAAATGGAAGTATTGGTCTGCCTTTAGGATTGTCTAAAGGTCAAAACGTACTAAACTTTCTTACAGAACTTTTAGCTCCTGTAGATGATGTGAATGATTTTTCTAAGCTTCCAATTCCTTTCTTCTGTGTTGCTACCGATACTGAAACAGGAGAAGAGGTTGTTATAGAAAAAGGCTCGCTTCCTTTAGCTTTAAGAGCAAGTGCTTCTTTTCCGTCTTTGTTAAATCCGGTAGAAGTAGACAATCGATTATTGATGGATGGTGGTGTTGCTAATAATTTTCCTGTAGATAGAATGCAAGAAAAAGGATTGGATATAATAATTGGAGTTAATGTCCAAGGAACATTATTAAAAAGACAAGAATTATCTTCAGTAGCTTCTTTACTTAGCCAAATTGTAAATTTTCAGATGTATGAAAAATCTGACCAGCAAGTAGAAAAATTAGATATTCATCTTCATCCAGATATCGAAGATTATACGGTCGTTTCATTTGATAAAAAAGCTGAGATAATTAAAGCAGGAGTAAAATCGGTAAAACCATATCTTAGAATTTTTAAGGAGATTGCTAAAAAACAAAAGAACAAAAGAGAACGAAAAGAAATTATTTATAAAGAGAAACAGTTTTTAATTGATCGAATTATTCTCAAAGGGAATAAATTTTATACTCAAGATTACATTCTAGGGAAATTAAGATTGAAAGAAGGTGATTATGCTTCTTATAGAGATATTTCTAAAAAAGTAAATACGCTTACAGCGTCTAAAAACTTCCAAAGAATCGATTATACCTTAAAAAAATCTTTTAAAGGGAAAAAGTTGGAAGTTGTTGTAAAAGAGAATGACATTAAAAGTTTTTTAAGCTTAGGGGTTCATTACGATCTACTATATAAAACAGGAGTGTTGCTGAATTATAACCAGAAGAAAATTCTCTCTTCAAATGACGAAATTTCATTAGACTTAGTCATTGGAGATGATATTCGTTACGATTTTCAATATTTTATAGACAATGGTTTTTTATTGAGTTATGGTGCTTCTTCTAGATTTAATTCTTTTGAAACTGATGTCCTTTTTAATGAAAACAACTTAAATAAAATAAATGTAGAATATAGGGATTTTACCAATAGAGTTTTTGCACAAACTGTTTTTAATAAAAGAACAGCTTTTGGTGTAGGTTTGGAGTTTAAAAATCTTAAAGTTTCTTCTGAAACATTTCTAACGAATAATGAAGAAACTATTTTCGATAATAGTAATTATGTAAGTTCTTTTGCTTTTCTGAATATTGATACTTACAACAAAAGCATGTTTCCTACAAAAGGATTCTTAGTAAATGCGAACTTCAAATGGTTTATGTGGTCGAATAGAAATAATAGTCTTAACGACTTTGCAAATGGTAGTGTTGGTTTCAATCAATATTCGCAAGTAGACGCATTGTTTAGTTATGCAACAACTTTTTGGGAAAAATTTACATTCTTAAATTCATATCAATTTGGAGCTACATTAGGTGAAGAGGATTCAGAGATTTTTGATTATCGTGTTGGTGGTTATAACCAAAATTATATTAATAATTTTATTCCTTTTTACGGTTATGATATTTCTTCATTAACAGATCAGTCGTTTTTAAAGTCAGAGTTTCATTTACGATATCAGCCTTTTAAGAAGAATTACATTAGTTTAATTGCGAACTATGGTAGAGTAGCAAAAAATGTTTTTAGAAGAGGAGAGCTCTTAAAAGACACCAAGTCTGGCTATGGAGTTGGTTATGGATTAGAAACGATAATCGGACCTATAGAATTAAAGTATACTTGGTCTCCAGATCACGATGATAAGTTTTTAGTTTTTAACCTAGGTTTCTGGTTTTAAACAAAAAAACCTACCTGAAATATTTCAAGTAGGTTTTGATTTCTTAATAAGAAAATTGCCTTATTTATTTTTTTTCTTGTAAGAGAAATGGTACTGTAAATACTGGTACGCATCTCTAGGTATAATTTTAATCCATTTTTTATGTCTTAAAAGCCAATTAAAGCGAATAGATTTTAATAAGCCTTTAGTTAAATAGGCATAGATAAATGGATGCACATTTAAAGTGATCTCTTTATATTCTGTTTGACTATTAACTATTTTGTCTAATTCTGCTTCAATTTTATCAATTAAAACAATAGGAGCTTCAACTTCTCCATTTTTGTTAGGATTTGGTTCACGTGTTTTAATTTCGAGTTCAGGTCTAACTCGTTGTCTTGTAATTTGAACAAGTCCAAATTTACTTGGAGGTAATATTTTATGCTTCGTTCTATCCAAAGCCATAACTTCTCTAAAGTGCTGAAATAATTTTTGTCTGTTCTCTGCAGACTTCATATCAATAAAATCAACAACTATAATTCCTCCCATATCGCGAAGTTGTAATTGTCTAGCTATCTCTGTAGCAGCAATTAAGTTCACTTCTAAAGCAGTTTCTTCTTGATTTTTTGCTTTATTTGAGCGGTTACCACTATTTACATCAATAACATGCAGTGCTTCTGTATGTTCTATAACTAAATAGGCTCCCTTACTCATAGATACGGTTCTACCAAAGGAAGTTTTAATTTGGCGCTCTATACCGTATTTTTCAAATATTGGAATGTTAGATCTATGAAGTTTTACAATGTTTTCTTTATCAGGAGATATTTCTTGTAAATACTCCTTAATTTCTAACATTAAACTTTCATCGTTTGTTACAATACTTGTAAAAGAATCGTTCATTACATCTCTCAATATAGAAGATGCTCTGTCTAATTCACTTAAAACCTTTGTAGGTGTGTTTGTATTTGGAATTCTTTTACAAAGTGTTTTCCAACGATTAAGTGAATTTTGTAAATCTTTATCAAGCTCTGCTACTTTTTTACCTTCAGCAACAGTACGCAAAATAAGTCCAAACCCTTTTGGTTTAATACTTTTTGCTAGCTTTTTTAAACGCTCTTTTTCTTTATTATCAGTAATTTTCTGAGATACTGATACTCTGTTAGAAAAAGGGACTAATACTAAATATCTACCGGCAATTGATAATTCTGAGCTTATCCTTGGGCCTTTAGTAGATATTGGTTCTTTTACAATTTGTACTAATAAATTTTGACCTGATTTTAGTACGTTGTTAATACCTCCATCTTTGTCGATGTCTTCTTCAAAGCGGAAGTTTTTTAAAGTGAACTCCTTAAATTTACCTGTGCTTACTTTTTTGATAAACTTGTTTAATGATTGTACTTGTGGCCCTAAATCATGATAGTGTAAAAAACCATCTTTAGGATAACCAACATTTACAAAAGCAGCGTTCAAACCTGTCATAACTTTTCCTATTTTGGCAAGGAAAATATCTCCAACAGAGAATTTATTATCGCTTGTTTCTTTATTTAATTCAACAAGTCTACCATCTCTTAATAAGGCAAAATCAATATCAG
>ERZ1740052.173-NODE-173-length-21615-cov-12.249072_pt1 | contig 21615 bp, 25 predicted proteins | sample MGYA00581750_ERZ1740052 | MGnify/ENA primary metagenome ERZ1740052 (study PRJEB43018, sample SAMN04849743) | marine metagenome | isolation source: floating plastic debris | place: Pacific Ocean | collected 2008-08-30 | study: EMG produced TPA metagenomics...
GGCTGCAATTTAAGGGTGCGGGGAAATGGAGCGCACGCAGCAAACAAAACCCCACTACCGGGCATGGCGTGGGGTCTAACGGGGAATCGGGGAATAGTATTAGATAATTATGGGTTCTCCAATTCTGTTATTTAGGTCGTTACTGTCAGAATCCATGATTATCATTAATTCACCCGGCTGTAGGTTCAAGTATTGTTTTTTGATTTTTTCAAGTTTTAATTCTGGGATGTTCAATCTTTCTATAAAAGTTAATGGCTCTATTAGAACATCATCGTAAATACCGTGGTCTGATAATCTTAATTTTCGATGTATTCCTCCTTCAATTCTACAAAAAGCTGCTTTGCCTAAATTTTCCCAGAATATCTTGATGTAGCTTAATTCATCTTTAAATTGAGCTATTGCTATATTTGTTGGAAGCATAATTATTTAATTTAATTACTTTTTTATTCTTACTTATAAAAATATATAAGTCAATTTTGGAAACACTAACATTTTACTGAAACACTGTATTAATCTAGGATTTACGAGATGAAAATCACTTGATTTAGATTTTTAAAGGTCGTTTTTGTTTAGTTTTTTAAATATTTTAATCGTTTATCCCACGCATCACAAAACCCCACATTCAAGTAAATGAGGTGGGGTAAGACAGGCGTTATTCGGGTTATAGGGAATTAAAAGCTGTTAAAAGCTAAATTCGATTTCATCAAGTCCCAACATATCTTCTATTTCTTCAGTAGTGTATTCATCTTCTAAATTTATCATTTGATATTCATCCCCTTCCTCATAGGGTTCTAATTCATCCCAGTCAATATTATCCCAGTCAGTTGTATCATCGGAATTATCATTAACAATACCCAAATTATCAATATATTTTTTGAGTTTTAAATATTCCTCCCAATAAGGGTGATTATCAATTTCTAATTCTTTGTAATCCTTTATCTTAGAATATTTTGGATTATTATCTTTTAAGTAATCTGTAAAAGACATATACCCGTTTAATATAGCTGTATCTAGGGTATGAATCATTTTTTGATAATTCAAAGTACTATCATTATTTAAAAAGAAATATTCATATGATTGTCCGTATTTACCTTTTAAATAAGTATATTCTTTTTCCCATGAATCAGCTTGACTAGAAGATTGATAAACCATACTACTTGGTGAAAATTCTCTTATCCAAGCAACTTTAAAAACTCCATCACCGGGTATAAAGCATTTTTTACTATAAGTGGTGTTATACCTTATTTTGTATTCGTTGGGTTTAAGAATGTACTCTAATTCAAAGGGTTTTTGGCGTACTACTGATTCGGGATTTTTGCGTATAGCGTTTAAAAAATTATATGCGTGTCCATCAACTTTTTTTGGATAACTCCTCATAGCTGCTAAACTTTTTTCATCTTTACCATATAACTCGTGTGAACCACCATAGAGCATATAGTTAGATTGCCCATGTAACGTTAAACTTCGTTGTAGTCCTTTTAATTCAATTTCTAAATAGTTAGTTGTTGATAATTTATTTCCAAGTTGTTTAACGTGTTCATTAGCTAGTTTTTCAATATGTTTTGTAGCATCTGATAAATTATAAATGCATGGAAATTTACTATTTTTATGGTAGAAAAGTACATTATCACTATTTTTACTTTCCCACTCTATTTTTTTATATCCTCCTATTGACTTATATTTTACGTCTAATTTACGGTCTAATTCTCGGTTAGAATAACTATCAACTCTACATAGTTGACGGTTATTTATAGTTGCTTTTTTTGGAATAAGTATTTGATTCACATCACCAACTTGACCATCAGTAATAGCACCTGCTAAGTTTAAGAATTTTTCCATACCTATTACAAATTGACGGCATTGAGCAGTGATATTATTTCCGCTAATACAATTACCAATCATAAAAAATGGTGACTGTACGCTACCGAATACACAATTACCAGCGTACTTATTAAGATTGTCAAGTGGGTATTTAGAGTAGTTCATAGCAGCATAAACTAACTCATCAAAAGTTTCGCCAGAATTAGCTAGTGCTTTTTCAATAGCTTTTTTACCATCTTCGGATAATTTTTGATATTCAAAATTAGCTTGTTTTAATATTTTCATACCACCAGTAACTTTTTTATAAAAATCACGGCGTTCTTTTAGAATACTAATTATCAAATTACCCAAAGTTGTTTGATACCATAAACCTTTATCAAGTCCTTGCAAAGCTTCATTGATAGTATTTACTTGTTTTGACTTTGGATAAAAGTTTGCTGCTATAACACGCGCATTTTTCAAAATAAATTTACGTGTTTTAGGGGTACACATATTCATTAACAATTCATATTCTGAATGTGTAAATGGTGTGTTTTGTAGTGTTTTTGTTCTAATAACAGTTTGGTCTGGTAATTTAAATAATGGCTTATCTAAATTTTCAGGTACGGCAATATTAGACCATTTAACAGGAGGCTTGTAGCTAAAAAAATAATCAACGTGTTCGGGTAGTTCTAATAATTCTGGGTTGTTAATACTTCCTTCATTAGCAACAGTAATTACTAAGTTGTAATTATTTTCTATTAGTTCTTTGTTGTATTTTTTATAGAATTTTTCAAGAGTAATACACCTACAGATTTTTTCATCTACATCGTAAGTTAATTTTTGACTAATTCCTAAACCAATGGGTTGACGCATCATAATAGCTACATAAGCGCTTTTAGCGTCCGCATCCATCATTACACTTGATTTAGTAATTAGTCTTGGTTTGTCGATGAAACATCTACCACCAAATCCTTTACCTAATATTGACTCGGTAGATAATGGGTTTTTACAAAGCTCACTAGCACAGTTAGCAGAGTAAGCAGTTTTTAATTTTTCTTGAATATCTTTATCATACAAATCAATATTTTCTTGCTCTGCTAATAATTCCCATCTAGCACGTATTCTTTGAGCGGTATTACTTCCTAAAGTTTTAGGCAATACTTTGGTTTTCTCGGATATTCCTAATGGTTCATCTACTTTTTCGTATAGCTCGTTCATGCCTTCTAAACACTTGTAAGCTACACAATCACCAACACTATAAAGATGCTCAATATTAAAATATTCAGGGTTTGAGTAGATATCAAGATAAAGACTTTTATCAAGTGCTTTGTCGTTTTTATCTTTAAGGATATCTTTGTAAGGTAATTCAACACCTGCGGACGCTGCAAGACCTATTAACGACCTTCCAGCCGCACCTATCACCGCGCTACTATCATGTACTTCAAATTCTACAGCGAAGTAAATACCATTAATAACTAAAATCCAGTTTGGACGTACAAAGTCACAAATGACAGTATGACCTTCCTTAGTAGTAAACTGTGTCTTGGTGTGGTGATGTTTCGTATGTTTGATTTGTTGGTAGTCGCTACGTCTATATAATGACTCGATTGATTTTTTAAACTTACCTTCAAATCTTGGTAAAAAATCAACTAAGCCAAAATGCGCGTATTCAACAAAGGAAAATATTTTACCTTCTTTTTTTAACTTTTTAAGTTTGTTTCTTTTAGCTTTATCATCTGCTAAAAGTAATGTAGCTTCAATATTTGGAATACTGTTTAAAATTTGAATACCAGCATAGCCAATACTTTTTTGAAGTATCGGGTATCTAATAGGAATATTTAATTCTGGGAAATCTTGAACATCCCAGTGGTTGTTAACTATAGTATCTTGAATAGCAAAATTTAGTGGTCTAGCTTGTGTTTTTAAAATCAGCCGACCACGATTTTTACTTAATATAATTTCCCTGTATTTTTCGTTTATCCCTTGCCATTCGTTATCGACATCTAACGGTAAGTAAATTTTGTAAAAACTTTTATTTTTAGCTTTTATTTGAGAAAGGATAAAATCTAAGTCTTTACCGTTGGAAACATTGAAGAGATACTTATTTTTATCTTCTTTTCCATAGAAGATGTTATAATTATTCATTACTATTCAAAATTTTTATATTTGTTAGCCCGATGTCTCGACCATGACACCGGGCAGTTCTTTATAGTTCTAAGTCACTAAAATCGACTCCGTTAAGGTCGAGTATGGAAACTTTGGTTTTACCATCTTTGAGCTTAGTTTTCTTGGTGATTTTGAACTTACAACCACCTTCTGAACCATATTGAACAATTAATCTTTCAAGTTGAGTATTGCAAAGTACGTTTTTAACAATCTCGCCAGTACTGGATATTTTCACATCACACATAGACGTTTCATGTTTACAAGATTTTTTACCGTTTGCAACAACAATCAATTCTTCATTTTCAGGGATAGTTTTTAAATGTATTTCTGGACGTTTTTCATACCCTAAGACTTCTATAGGTGGTTCCCCTGTACCGTCTATACCTTCAAACTTTTCTAATTCATCGTCATCTAAATCTAAGTTTGCTGTAAGTCCTATTTGGAAGTTTGTATTTTCAATTTTGATGACCGCATAACCACCCAAGCCTGTAACATATTTGATATATTCAACTTCGGATAATTCTTCTAAATCAGGTAATTGGGTAATAACTTTTTCTGTATCATAAGATTTGCATACTTTAGGGACATCAACGCGCATACATTCATTTTCTTTATCCCATCGTGCTTGAAAGATAGTTGATTTTCCAAAGTTTTTAAGTTCTGGTACTTTTTTAGCTATTGCTGATGTGGGTATGTTGTATCTTTCCTCCGTTCCTTTAACTTTAGCTTCAACAGTTTTTGCAGATTGTTCTAACTGAGATGCAATTTGTTGTAGATTAACGGTTTTTACTTCTGTACTCATTTGTGAGTTATCCTTTTATTGTGTTTATTCGGTCAGTGAGGTAAGACTCGCTGGCTTTTGCTTTTACCGTTGCCATCCCGGTTACTTTGCTTGTTTCCCTTTCATAGTTATTACTATATCACACGAATCATTGTACATCGATTCTCTATACAACGTTTTATATAGTAGTTGCTTATACTCTTGTCCTTCTCTATAACCCACACATATCATTGGACAATAAAAGGTGTGATAGATTAAGAAAAGAATATATGAGAGAGGATATAAAAATGTATTTTCGATTAAAGGAAGTAAGGGAATCTAGAGGATTGTCACAAAATGATTTAGCTCGTTTATGTGACTTAACGGTAAATACCATTTCTAATTATGAACGTGGTAAAAAGCAGTATTCTCATGAATTAATAGAGAAATTTTGTAAAGTACTTAACTGTACACCTGCTGATTTATTCGTATTAGAAACTACATCTGTTGCTTAAGATTATGAGCAATTATTCTATCCTCAGTGACTCTTATTACTGGGGATAATTTTTGTTTTGGTTTAGGTATCCACTTTATCCACTTGTTACAATTGCCACAGGTTACCCGTCCGTAATGTACCGTCTTTTCAGCGTCGCCAACTTGGTGGACTAAATGCGTACTTCCGCAGCGCGGACAGATTGTAGGTTCCGTCATTTTTAGTAATTTTTTGTTGTTTAAAAACCCTCAAACTATTGCAGCTTGAGAGTTATAGCTCTACATTAGATTAAAAAAAATGACTGGTCGAATCTTGCGGATTAAACAGATTTTTATGTAACGAAATCGTTACATTTTCTTTTTCTTGCGGTTGTTACCTCTTTTGAGTAACTTTTTACGTCCGTCCATTAAGCAAAAAGATACTAAGTTTGGATTTCGTTCTATATTTCGGTAGCATCTTTTTACAGAGTTGAGAAAATTTTTATGAAGGTTTCTGTATTTATGGTTTTCTATACGATTTGATATTTCTTGAGCTTGCTGTAACAGCAAACCTTGATATGTGTCTACAGGAATATATCCTTCTTGAATTTCAACATTTTTATATTTTTCTAAAAGACCTAAATCTACAGAATGTAATAAATCACAAACACGATTATATTCTTTACTTTTTCCCATTAATTTAGGTTTATCTATAACACCTATATTTTTTAAAGCTAATTCGCAATATTCTAAACTATATAGTGTAAACCAGTATTCTGGTGTTAATTTGTATCTTTGTAATAAGTCAGATAGTAAAAAAGTTTCTTGGTAAAACTGATAAGAATACACAGATATATAGGCTATATCTTTGTAGTTATTTCTCCATGTGTGTATTAAATCTAAATAAAGACTGTTATCGTTTAAAATTTTATATTTTAGCCATTCACTAACAGCATAGAATTGTTTTATAAGGGTTTTTATAACTTGGTTAAAACCATCGTTATCGTCATTATATAGAATACCTTTTTCTTTAAGAATATATTCAGGAATGTATTTGTAAGTTTTAATTAACTTAGATAACTCACTCATTTTTACCATCTCCTATATTTAAAAATTACAAGTCATTTAGATTACAATTACCCTATCAAAGAACCGCTTATACGAGCTTGACAACCTTTGATTACATTAGCTAGCGCGAATACTCGTGGATAACTAATTAGATTATTTCGTATAGCTTCGATGTCAAATTTGTTAAATTCTTCTTCCCACATTTCCCGAATACTACCATCAATACTAATTCTCTCAATATTCCCTTGGACTAAAAATAACAATCTTTCAGGTTGTAATTCTACAATTTCAATTCCTTCGTATTGTTCTTTAGTGTGACGATAAAATGCATCTTTAATATCGCAAATTTCAACTCCAATAGTATTACAAAAACCTTGTTTTATTCTATACTCCCATATAAATCGCTTGCTATTATCTAAGCATTCATCTATATCTATATTTTGTGTAGTAAACTCCTCTAATACTTCCCATTTTTTATAGAATTGTCTTTTACCATATTTAAAGTCGCCTTTAAGTAAATAAACATTTACTACACAAATACATACTTTTTGAATATCAGCATAAATTCCCAAAACTGGGAAACCGACATCATATTTACGAATATTGAGCCTCATTTATATCTCTCCTAATTGATTGAATGTAAACCCTTTTTTCTGCTTATTAAATGGTGATAAATACAGCGCAAACGCAACAGACATCACACAATCATCAAATCGTCCGGGTGCGGCTTCAAGCTTTTTACCATCCCTTCTAAATGAAAGCATTTCATCAACTAACGGACTATTTTTTGGATAAATTAAAGCGGATTTTTCAAGCGCTAGAACCATGTTACTAATCATACTGGGTTTACTATCTCCAGTGGTTCTAATAGCCTCAATTCTAATATTTGGAAATTCTCTGGTAAGTTGTTCTAAATAAACTTGTCCCGTTCCACCAGTGACTTCAATAGCGAGTTTTTTAGGCTTGTATTTATTGATGTATTCACCTATTTGGTAAAGATGATAATCACTTGTTTGCTGTCGTTTGCGGTAAATATTAACTAGAGAATAGGTATTATCTTTAAGTTTCAGAATTGATAGAACGGTGTAATCATTTCCCGTTGTTGCAGTATCAAGTCCTAAGTAATAATCAGCATCTTCATCATAGTAATTTTCTTTTTCACCAATCGCGTTTTTACGAACTAAATCTGATAAGAATACAGCGGTAGAAGCATCATTAAAAGCTAGATTATATTCACGTTGGATTACATCCCAAGAAAGTTTTTGTTTCTCATGTACATCCTGCAAGAAATTAGGATTTTTACCATATATATCGTGCGCTTTCCAATGAATTAAGACTTTAGCCCATCCACCACTATCTGTCCAATATTGGAAAGGTTCAGTTTCACCCTTTGATGCTTGTTCGCACAGTGTTTCTAAGTCTCTCGTTCCGTTCCCAGAACAAGCTAAATCATAGAAAAATCCGCCTTTACCGTTTGGAGTTGAGACAGCGAATACTCGCGCTTTTTCACCTAACATTTGTTGCGCTGGCGCTAGCGCGTCATACACTTCTTTAGCAGTATCTAAGAATGCCAATTCATCCAAAAAACAATCTACAACACTCTCAATTCCTCTTGCTGAATCTGGTTTACTGTTCCTAAAAAGTATTCGACCTCTCTCTTTAATTTCAATATCACAAAGATTTTCAGTAACAGTTTTAAGCCCCAAACTTTCAATCATTCGCTTCATTCTTCGGGCTAATAATGATGAATCAGTTTGAGTTTTACTAAATACTAAACCGAGATAACCTGGATTCAGACAAGCCCTCCACAGCATAAAACAGGTAATAGTTTCACTAATACCTAACTGTCGAGATTTAACAATACAAACAGACCTTTCTAACATTAAATTAACTAGGTCTATTTGGTACTGATAAGGATTGAAATTAACAACATTACCACCACTACGAATTTTACACATACGTGCAAAATCAACCCAGATAGGTGGAACTATAAATTCATCTACGGTAGTTCCCAAATATTTACTAGTTTGTTTCGGTGTCGGAGTTAGCTTGAACATTTTTAGGTGGTAAAAGTGCTTGATTTTGAATAGTTAATCCCATCGCTTCAACAGTCTTAATCGCTTGTTGTTGATTGACCATAACTCGCATTCCGGTACTTTTTTCAAGAATTTCACAGGCTATAGCAAGATTTTTAAACACCTCACTTGGCACTCCTGGCGCTTTACCATCAATCACATTTTGCTGTGCTTGCAACGTAATTTGTAATTGATTCAAGTAAACCTTGAGGTTTAGTTTCTGTAAATAAGCAATTATAGATTCAACTTGATTGATATCAAAGTCATATTGGCTAAAATCAATATCGTTTAATTCAATCGTTACAGGCTCGCATATTTGGTCACTGTTTGAATTTTCGTGAGGATAATCGATTTCAAAAGCTGCAAGGTGTTTTTTGAGCAACTTTTTACTAACAGTTAATCCTTCTTTTTCTAACTCTGCTAGAACTGATTTAGGCGACTCACCAGAAAGTATTAATTCGTTGGTGAATTCTCCTAAATCAGCTTTGCAGATTTTACATCCGCATCCAATCATTATTCTTGATATTCCAAAATACTAACTATTTTACTAATAACCTCATCCATATCCTTTCTGTGGTATTTGCCGTTGTGCATCTCTTGAGATACTAAACCCTGTCTTTTAGCTTCATCTCTGGAAATATTTGGAATATCTCTATTAGCTAATCGTTCGGTTATATCCCGTCCGTACTCCCCCCAAACATCATCAAAAGTAGATCGGGCAATTTCCTTATCATAAATAACTTTAGAGATGCGGTTGCAGGCTGCATAAGTTGGAATAAGGATATTTTTAACTTCCGGTTGTCCCTCGTTGTATTCCATTACAGCGGTTAAAATCTCACTAATCTTATCAGATACAGGTGGTTTAGTTTCTGTTGGTGGTTGGGTATTTATAGCCGCGTTTACTACTTCTATCAATGCTGTTGTGATATCTTCCTTATTTTCAAATGTTGAAACAAATTTAACTCTTAAATCACTAGGAATTCCAGCAAAAAACTTTTCTGCATCAAATTCAAATTTTAGTTTTTCTTTTGTAGTTTCTTTTGGTGTTTCTGTTTCTTTTACTTCCAAATAAGGTTTATTTAATTCTTCAACAGTTGCCTGTGATATTTCTCCTATCTCTTTAAAATTAGTTGGAATATTGATATCAATTGCTTCAATAAATTGGTCTTCATCGTAACGGTTAAAGTACTTTGATGTATCTTTCTCATCATCATGCCCCAAGCAATTTTTTACATAAATTTTTGCTTGTTTTTGATTAAATCCATTAGCTTTGAGTACAGGAACTAAAGCCCAAGTGTAGAATGCCCGCGCTTTGTGAGTAGATGTGTCACTTTCCTTTTTATTACCACCATCATCGTAGGATTCAATAGTGCGAAATTCTTCTTCCCAAATTCTTTTAAATCCTCTATCCATAGCTTTGCGGAATGCTCCATCACTATAAGCTTGATAATTGCTAGGAATAGCTTTTACTTTAGGATGTGCTAAAAATCTTTTTTGGGCATCTACAAGCATTTGAGCAGGTGCAAGAGTAGCACGGGCAAACCAACCATCATTACCATTCTTTTTAGATAGTCCTCGGATTGAAATTAGAAATTCACCAATTACTTTCCATTCCCGCTCAATAACACCGCTGTCATACTCTATAGCAGGCATATTTTGTTCATTGCGCCGTAGTCCAGTTAGTGGGAGTAGTCCGCAAGCGATATCAACAGGGTTGGTGCTGGTGAGTAAACTGCAAGCTTTTTCAACAATGCTCTTAATATTTTGAGGAGGCATCACAACATCTTTGATATCCCCATTTTTTTTAATACCGAGTCTGAATGATTCAGCTTGCTGTCTGTTTCCTTTAAGCTGTGTAGATTGTTCTTCAGTTAAAGATAAAAGGTTAGCCGCAATGTGCTGTGTGTTTTTACCTTTAGAAGTATCTACAGTCTCATTAAGCTTGTTATTTGGGTGTTGGAAACTGTAAAAAAGTTTCTTGTAGGTAGACAGCTTTTTAGAAACAGTAGCGACAGTAAACTTATCAGATAACAAATCTAATAAAGCGTTACAGGCTTGATTAACTTTTAATCTGTTATCTAATTCAGAAACCTGATTAAAAAATTCTTCCGGTGTGGGAACTGATTCAAATTTTATTGGTTGTTCGTCTTGAGTCTGTTCTGTGGTCTGTTCTAGAGTTTGTTCTGTGGTCTGTTGCTCAACTTCAGTCTGTGCGGGTTTTTCAATAGTTTGGTTAGTCATGATGAATTCAATTAATTTATCTTTGGGATACTTGCTAATTCCGGTAATACCTTTATCAGTGGCGATAGCGCGGGCAACTTCGTATACTTCTTTTCTGTTGAGGTCGTTTAATTTTTCTGTGGTGTAGTTCATAATAGTGTTGGGTGTATTCCGTGGTTGGTATATACCCATGATAATATCTAAGATAATAAATTACAACATATCTTAGATATTATTTACTTATATCCCTTGTATCAAATACGCTGGATAACTTATCAAAAGTGTCTAGGGTATTTAAGCTAAAAGTAAGAATACGGGAATAATGAGTAAAAAGCTACAAGGTTTACAGGGTAAAGATTAGAACGGATTAATCTGGTTATAAATACAGAAAAAGCACCCTGTTGAGTTTAGATTATCAACGGGGTGTTTAAATTTGATACGGGACATTTTACGAGCGAGACTGTTTAATCCAATGTGCGAAGCATCGGTTATTTTGATTTACGTTTTGTGTTTGATTGTGGCTTGGTTTCTACATTGCCAAACTTAGTAATTTTATAGGAAACATTAGTTTCCACATTCAATACAGATGAAGTGCTGGCTAGAAAATTTTTGATTTTTTCGCTAATAGCTGCTAATTGGGGGTTAATCCCTACATATTCCCCATCTACCCCATCTGTTTGAAATTCAACAAGTATCCCACTGTCCATAAAAATTATCAGCTTATTAGCGGACAACTCAAAACTTATAATTGCTTGTCGTATAAGGTGCAATATTTTGTTATTTTCTTCAGTGCCAGAATTGATAATTATTGTGTTCATAATTTGTATCTACTTAACTACAACCCTTAGAGGGGAAAGCGCGGACGGGAATTGAACCCGCCGTAATTCCTTAAATCGCGCTGGTTTCTAATAATTTCATCCCAGTTACATTAATCGATTGTGGTTTCTCTAATACTTGAAATTGGGCTTCCTCTATTTCTTCTTTTAGGTATTCGGTTAACCAGTCGGCAATTATTTTTGATGCAAAACCACCACCAGTAGCGAATACTGGTAAACCTGAATTTAATGCGGTTCTAGTTTCTGCTAATAAGCTTTTAATAGTTGGGTTTTGTTGAATCCAAGTTTCTAGCGCTTGCGGGATATTTGGGGAAATATCGATGTTTTTTCTACCCAAACTATAGGGAGTGTAGTAGTTATCCCCTTTCATTTTGCAGGCTTTTAATGCTGCAAATATTCCTTTCATGGTAAATTCTTGTCCTCCTAAATCGCTGTTAGTTACTGTGGTGTATATGGTTTCTGCTACTATTTGCATTCCACCACCAGTTGCAACAGAGCGATGAATAGAGTTAGGAATTTTACGACCTTTATCATATTGGGTCAGTGTTAATGTTCCACCTCCGAGGTCGAGAATATAAAATTCTGTTTGGTCATCTTCTAACATTTCTCGTGCTGTAAGTGCAGCGCCATAACCCTCAGAGAATATCAAACCGTTCTCACACTCTAAATTATTTACGCGAACCTCAAATACTTTATTCCGATAGATAAAACTTCCAACATCACCAAAAATCTTAGTTATCATGCCTTTTTTACTGGATGAGAGCGATAAGAGTTTTAAGCTAACGTCTAGCCTAATCGGTAAATTTTTATATTTGTTGACTCGCGTTTTATCAGCTATCAATTCATCTAAAAAGTCACAATCATAAGCTAGCGCTCCAATAAGCCAGATATCAAGTTTAGAAATTTTATTATCTTGATAGGCGTACACTGCTTTACCGGGGAATCCTTCGGATAAGCTACCTACTATGTAATTTTTATCCTTATAGGAGAAACAACCAGCCATACCGGACGGTAACTCGCTGGTAATTTGTTTAAACACGGATGTAAAAGAGCGATAGTAACCGTTGATATAAGTCTTGGTGTTGTGACTGCCTGCGTCTAAGACTACATCAACTGTTTGTATTGCGTTCAATCTTGGTTTCTTAGTCCGAGTTTTCTTTTCTTTTTTAGAGTTGATTGCCGTCGGTGTGTCTTGCTTAGTTGCTGATTCGGATGTTGTTTGCAACTCTGTTTCTGTTTGTACGATTGTCATGTTGTTATACTCTATGGTTGCCGTGCCGTTGTTTGTTCCGTTTGTAGTAGTCATAAGAATGAGAGTGTTAGTTGGTAAATATAATTGCCGACTGACTGCCGACCGACTGCCGTTGTTAGCCGTTATGTTGCCGTAAGTAGATGCTTATTGATAATCAATCCCTTTTATTGAAAATAAGCTATTAGAAAATAATTCGGTAATTTTTAACAGTAATTAGGTAATACATAGAATGGTGGTTAAAATCATTTGAATTATTTTCTAATAGTAATGTCCATAAAAATTGATTAATGTCCCAAAAATGTCCATATAGCCCTATAGGTTGATTGTCCATCAAATTGGACAGCAATTGTCCATCGTTCCATTGCTTGCTATGACTTGAATACAGCCATTATTTTAAAAGTACTTGTCCATAACGTTCCACAAGCAATATGTTAATGGACAAGGTTGTCCATCCATTTTGGAACACCGTGGACAAGTCTATAAACAGCTAGTTACTATTAATTAAACCTTCCAAGATTTATTACAATCTTTACATCTAGCTCTATTCTTACCTTTACTACCTATATTCGTGCTACCACAGTTCGGACATTGTTGGGCAGTTGGTCGGCAGTCGGTCGGCAGTGGTTGGGCATTTTGACTTGAATCTTGTTCGGTCACAGTCTCTTTATTCACAAAAATGAATGGTGGTAACTCAATGAAGTAAGGTTTCTGATTGGGGATAGCTACAAACGCAAAGCGGTAATAACCATAGTCGGCAATCGTTAAGCCATTTTGATTATTTTTACTCTCGTAGAAATTGCGAATAATTTCATACTGCTTAAGGTATTCGTCCCGTCGTTCCGATTCATTCTTCCAGCGGTTTTCTATAAAGCCCTTAGCGTTATCACCTATATGGAACTGTGCAGTACTATTCCAATCGCTCCAAGTCATTTTACTAACAACATTAGCCGCGCTGGATTGTCCGATGATGATTATTCCTACATCTTGATGTGATGCTTGTTTGACCGCATAAAGTAATGGTGAACGTACCGCACTACTCCCCATTTCTTCTATAACCGAATCTAATTCATCAAAGATGAATAAATCAAAAGTATCAGTTGATAATTTTTTAGCTTGTCGTTGTTTGATTTCATCATTAAGTGTGGTGAATCCTTTTAAACATTCTTCGGCGTTTTTACCTTCTGTTTTATGCTGCCAGTTATCTTTTTTACTCCCGTACTGTGGATTAAAGAGTCTAACTTTAACTTTCTTGGAACTATAGGCAGTAATGGCATCTGCGATAAATTGCGCGGTCGGAGATTTACCAGCTTGAGAACCACCAGTAACACGCCATCTTTCATATCCGCCTACAGCAGCGGCGAATACTTCTGGAGGTTTACAGATACGTCTTATAGATTCAATACTGGTTTCAGTTTTTGGACGTTCTCGTAAAACTACTTTGGCAACCATCAACGATTTAGCGCCAGAATAGCTAAAAGTTATTGGTTTAATGGTTCTACAGAATTGCTGTAATTCTTCAGATGATTGATTGAGTTCGGTTTCACCAATTACTCTAGGATTGCGGTCTATTTGATAATAGAGTTTTAGCTCATAACCGTCACTCTCGTAAAAACTACGGTCTAAGTAATGTCCCACGCCATCTTTCCAGAAATAATCGATAATCAAGTTACCGATGGTTAATTCTCTAGAATTAGCGTTAATCCACTTTAAAGGACTACGATGCTTGTTAATCTCGGTTTTGAGGTTAGCAATCTCCAAATTTTTATCGTCAATTTGTCCAATCAAATCGCTAACATCGTTACGAAGTTCACCCAAATTACTGAACTGTAGTTTTAATGCTGCCTCAAATTTTAATTTTTGGTTTGAGTAATAGTTATCATTGTTATCAAGCGCGGTCATCACTTTATTAGCAGGTACAAAGTTTTTAGGGTTTTTTCTTTCCGCTAACTCTTCCTCAACCTGTTGTAAGGTAATTCGCTCAACAGTATTTAAAAGATTGCGGTACTGTACTTTACGAGTTGCTATCTCATCGCTAATTTGGAAGTAAATATCAGTTAGTTCTGTTGTAGAAAATTCACTCTCTTTTAGGTCTAATAACAATTTACGGGATGTAGCTAAACTACCGCTCAACTTATGCCAGAATTCCTGTAATTTAGGATGTAACGCTTCATATTTGGGATTGTTTAATCGTGCTGTTACAGAACTGCCTAGCCGATTGTATGACTCATCAATTTTGTAATTTAAATCTGATGAAAAAGTATTTAGTAACTCTGTGTAAAGGTCTGCTCTGTCTGTATTCTCACGAGCTAATTTTTCATCTAATTCACGCTGTTTGATTGCGGTTTCTCGCTGTAAGTTCTCAAGCGCTATCTTCAATTGTTTTACAATAATGTCTTTTTGAGATACCAGTTTTTCTAATTCATTAACTTTTACTTCCCGCTCGGATAACTTAGAATTCAGCTTATCTAATCTAAGTTTAAACTCGGTATTAGCCCGGTCTAATTCTTTAATTTCATCAGTAAACTTATTAGTTACTCTTTCCTCTTCGTCTAACAATTTAGTTGTCATTAAATGACTAGCACCGACAGAACCAACAGTTACGCCCAAACCTAATAAGCCAAGGTTAAAACTGATGAGTTTAACATTATTGCGGTCAGTAGTAGTAAAAGAAACTATAGAAGCCCCAGCTATTAACAAACCTGCAACTGTTGCCACAAAGGTAGAACCTTTAACATTTATATTCGATTTCATGGTAATAATTAGTTAGTACTTTTAATTGAGTGTTTAGGGGTTGTAGATGCACCCCTAAGCATCTTTTTTTATCTTAGTTATAGTTGTCGTCAAACAAGAAAGATTCTAACTTTTCTCGTTGTCTACTATTTTCGTTATCTACTTGCTCAATCTCAATCTGTAATTTCTCAAGCTGTCTTTGCTGCTTTTCTAATCGCAAATCCCATTCTGTGCGAATGCCATCAGTTAAAGAAATAACACCTTGAGTTTTAATTACTTGCTGTTCTAATAATTCCTCAGTTTCTTCTAACTTTGATTGTTCAATTGAGAACTTAGTAGCAGCTATTTCATGCTTAACTACTTTAGTCCCGACATTGATTTTAGTTGTGTCTAAATCAACTAAATCACCTATCGTATCCCAATCTTCTTTATGGTTTCTAATCTGTTTACGTTTTTGCTTTTTACGGTTGAATTCAAAATCTAAATGATTATTTTGACGCTCAACGATAAGGTTTAATCGGTTCGCTTCTTTAGCGTCTAATTCTGGAATAGATGAATCAATCTCATGGTCTGGAATATTAAGCTTTTGATTGATATCATCGACCTTTAACCCATAACTAGATGCTAAATCTTCAGCCTGTTTGGTAGCTTCTAAACTGTCTCCTGTTACCAGTGCAGAACCACCATTAAAAGCCCGTCTAACCTGCTTACCAGCATTCGTTACAGTCTGTACCCCATCTGCTACAGCGCCCACGGTGTCCGTAACAGCTTTAGTCGCTTGTTGTAGATTTTCTAATGCTGATTTATCTGGTGTTTCAGACTTCCGAGGTCTACCGCGCTTTTTTTTACCCGTAGCCTTAACACGTTCGCTTCCAGTTAGTCCGCCTAACTTTTCTTTAGCCATTTTCGTAATTCTCCTATTAGTAATAACGTCTTGATGAACGATTAGAGTCAAGCAAGGAAACAACTGTCAAACATCCCGCAACGATAGTTACATCGCGTTTATTTAACTTAAAATCAACATCTACTTTCTCAGGCATTGCGAAATAAATACCTATAGTAGTTAACAGTAAAACAACAGTTCGATTCATTTAATAAACACCCCTAAAATATTCCAAAATACAATTGAACACACCATACAAAAACGCAGAAAGTAATTAATATACGGTCTAACTTTTTTGTTTTTCCAAAATACACGCCAATGAATAATTTTGTGACCAATAACCGACAACGCTACAGTGTCTCTAATTGGTATTTCCGATTTCATGTTGCGATAAGTCATATGGTGACAGTGCCGAGATTTAAGCCAAGGAAATAAAATACAATGTTTGCGTGTAAGTTGTTGACACTTCCTTGATTTAGCTTTCCATTCTCTTGAATTAATCCAGTTAATATATTCGTTAGAATACGGCATAATTTCACTCAAAAATAAACGTTAAACCAAGTATCATTGTTAATCCAATAATTAACCAGATAGCTTCAAACATTTAATTTACTCCAAAGAAAATCAATTGCTAATTCATGCGCTTCAACTTCTGAATTCGCGAATAGCCTATCTGGATAATCAACAAAGGTAATTGTGAATGCTTCGTGTATATCTTCTTCGGACGCTGAAATAGTGTATTTGTCACAATAACTCATGTTATTTTCTCCTTAAAAATCCTCTATAAGTGCTGCAAACTTTTCTATTACCGGGTCAGTTGTAAATTCTTCACTTGCCGATTGTTCGTAATTTGATTGTGGTAGATATGTTTCTAAAATTGAATCGTCGTAGGTTGGTAAAGTTTGAGGAAAATTGTTGTTAGGAAGTCCGTTCAATCTCATAGAAGTTAGCAAATAATCCAAACATTCTTTATCGGTCATTGCGTATCGTTGGGAGAGGTCTTTTATAAAGCGTTGATTTGCTTTTGAACTGATTGTTAGTCTCACTAGTTTTTATTTCCTAATTCAAGTAATTTACTTCCGTTTGTCCTAATCAAAAAAGCTAACATTTGAGAATAATCTCTTAAACCAAATTGCTTACAAATAGCATCCGCGTCTCGTTGAAATTCTGGCTGTAAAGTTATCCGAATCTGTTTTCTAGTCATTGTTCTAAATAGATGTGTAATAGCCCCAAAGGACAAACCCCACCAGGATGCGAAAACCCGGTTACGCACTTATGGGGTAATTAATTATTTAGCGAAAGCACAATCCTCTAATTCTGAGTTTTCAAAAAATATTGTTTCGGCATGAGATAAATTAAGGTCAACGCTGTGGTTTTTCCCAGATTGACAGATGTATATCACTGGACTTGTTTCTCCGAATTGGTAATGGCACTCGGATGAATCTTTTACCAAAGCAATAAATTTATTTAGCAATATTTCTCTAGAATCTTCGTCACTCACAGCAAATCTTTCTTGTTCCATCAAAACCATAGAATCGAAATCTACGATATGTTCCCAAGATTCTTGCAATGTAGGTCTAGCCATTTTTTGTTTAATTTCCAATAAGTAATTTGTGTAATTGCCCTTTCGGACAGACCCCATCCCGTTGCGAACCAGGTAACGCACTTATGGGGTAATTTTGCACAACTATGTTTATCTCAGTCTGAGGATTTTATCCGGCTCAGTCGGCATTCAAATGTGGTGTGTTTAGAAAATTCTCTTAGAGTTCAAAACCTTTGAGGGGTAAGCAATCCGACTTAGCTACATTGCGCTTGCTAGCCTCGTTTGTTCTCAGTGCGTCCTTTCCTGTCACATTTCTAATATAGCTCATTAATGAACTAGTGAACAAGTTCATTTGCTCACCTTATCTTATGGTTGAAATTCTCAATAATAAGTTAAACTAATGAACAAGTGAACAATAGCTATTTATGGAAGAGAAAAAAGTATTTGTAAGAGGTAGAGTCGCAGAATCAATAAAAACAAAATTTAAAGCTATGTGCGCTATTGAAAATCAAACTATGGATAGCGTAATGGAACAATTGATTAAAAAATGGCTTGAAGAGAAAGAAAAAAATGGAATAAAAATCAATGACTAACAGCAACGACAGCAACCGCTTAGACCGCATCGAAAAAAATATTAGAACCAAACGCCCGCGCTATAGCAGCTAATACTTAAATTCAACTTGTGGAACCAACAATCGAACAAGTACGCTCTTTTTACGACTTATGCGTAAGAATGAGTAACTTACTAAAAACCATTGAACTCACCAGATACGATACGAGAACTCAAAGAATAGTAGTTCTTATAGGTGAAACAATCCAGGTAGAAATATTAAGTAATGGGGAGAATATCATACAATGAGTGACTTAGATTATCGACAATTAAGCGAAGCGGATTTGAGGAATTATGTAAAAACACATCCGAGTGACGAAGATGCGTTTCAATATTATCTCTCAATTATGAGAGCTAAACCTGACAGAGTTATTGTTAGCACAGGTGAACAGCTAGAAGCTGAAATAAGAAAAAGACTAGAGAAAAATAACTCAACCGAGGAATAAACATAAAACAAAACTCAATATCGACGATAAGCCGTCCTATTAGCGGACGGTTTTAGTGTTTAAATAACTACGTTTTTATAGTGATAACAATGAAAGCAAAACAACCCAAAACTAACCAAAGCGAAAAGCTAAGAGCTATCGCCTACAGCATGGATTTACTGATACCAGGTATTTATATCTGGTGTCCCTGGTTTACATTAAAAATTGGTGGTAGCTATCCAGATGACAATCCTTACAGGTATCCCGGTATGATTCACAGTTCTAGTGGTGTAGGACTGGTTTTGCCAGGATACCGAATATTTACTTCTTATCAAGGAACTTATGACGCTTGATAAGCACAGCATACAGGGATTAAGTGCATTTACCACCAAAACACTACCGTCAAATGAATTTGAAAAAAGAATGTTAAATGCTGGGTATTTTGAAATGGGAAGCGCACCGGGACAAGGTGGAAGGATTAAGGTGTGGTGGTCACATGATGAATATCCCAGAGTTGAATCAATTTATAGCCCTGATAAAAATATTGTGTTGACAGGTTATCATGTGTAAGCTACGTATTAACTTGTGATATTGATTTTAGTTAATTATTTAATTCTTTTATAACTTCAATAAAAATACTTGCAGCAGGATGATTAATTATATTAATTATTTTCTCTAAACGACCTTTTTTTAATAATATTAAAATATTTTGTTTTAATTCAAAATCAGTTTCAATTTTTGTTACAGCTTTTGAAGCAACTATTGCATTTTGAGTAGGTTCACCGACAAAGTTTTCGTCACATAAACTTACTAAAACTAATCGTATTTTTTCAGCAAGTTCCTCTTCTTCTTTTGTGAAATTTATATCATTATTAATATTAATATTACCTATAAAATCACCACCTATTTGAACTTGCTCAAAATAATCGCTATTTTTACCTTGACGTATACCCTTAAAATGTTTAAATCCAAGAGCAGGTAAAAACGCCGGGTGTATAACAAAATAATTCAAATTGCTAATATTGTTAATAATTATTCTAGGGTATGTAGGATCGTTATAATAAAAAACAGTTTTGTGATTTACTCGTATTCCAATAAATCCTATACCAAATAATAACTGTAAAAATGCTTCTATATTTAAATTATTTAAAATTGGAAACTTATTAATAAAACTTTTTTTTCCTTTATTAAATCTAATGTCAATTTCATTTTTATAAAATAAAGGATAATATCCTTGAAAAATACCTAACAAATCACGTAAATAAGGATATTGAACTTTAAACTCATTTATTAGATCATCTAATTTCCAAACAGAATAGCGTAATTCAGCATCTAATATATATTTACTTTTAATTTTAGAAGCATTATCGTTTTGAGCTAAAGATAAAGCTTCATTGCAATATTGTATTATTTCACGAGGACGTTTTAATGTTCTTTCTAGAATATATTCAAAAGAATCTTTATTAGATACTTTTTTATCAAACAATAACTCCCATATTTTATCAACTTCTGTAGAATCTAAATCATCTATATTAGCAGATATTTTACCACGTATTGTAATTAAATTTTTTAAATCTTGGTCATGCCAAAAAATTCTCTCTTCATCACTTCTAAACTTATTTTTATCTGTAAAACTTAGTGAATCCCAAATATCAGAACGAATAAATGTAATAATAATAATATTTGTAATAGAATTAATTTTTCTAATTGTATTTAATAGTCCTATAACTTCTTGTTTAGACTGTGAACTATTATTCCAAATATTATCAATTTCATCAACTAATATAGTTATTTTTAAATTTTTAATTTGATTTAATACAGTAATAATATTATTTTCTAAATTATCTATAAGATCATTAAAATCTTTATGCTGTTTATTTTGATTTATTTCAGCTTCAATAGTTGCAAACTTTAGCGTTATTTTTTTAATTAAGTTTATTGCACGAAAAAAATTTATACGAAAATATTTAATAGTCAAGAATAAATTATTTACTTCGTTATTTTGATATAAAAACTTCTCTATTTCATGTACAGAATATATTTTATATTTATGTTTATGTTTATAAGCTAAAATGTTTTTAGCTATTTTTACTAAAAATATATATTTCCAAATATATTGATATTTTTCTTCTTCATTAATAGCATAATCAGCAATTTCATTTATTTTACTAACTGACAGTGTATTTGGTGTTATATATATAACATCTTCTTTTTCCTGCTCTAATGCATTTTTTAATGAAATACAAATAGCTGTTTTACCAGAACCTATTCTTCCTGTAACTAAAAATTTATTTCCTTTTTTAACCCGGTTGTAAAAAGATGTTTTTAAAAAAACTTTTCCTAAAAAGCCTCCTTCCATATTGGCATCATCTCTACCAAAATCTAGATCGGAAATATTTAACAATTTAGACATAAATATTACATTAACTCTAAGTAAGTAATATTTCATAAATTTATTAAAAATACGAGATATATAAAATACATATTTACAATAATTTGTTTCAGCATTCGCAATTCTCCATCCACCATTGCCCGCCGTCGCGCTAACTGCATCCCCCATCACTCCCTCTATCGCCCGCCCTACGGGCGTTCTAAAGATGGTAAACCCAATAGATAAGACAACTACCCGGTAGTTAAGCCCGCTAGATACGCTAGCTACCCACTAGATAAGCCCTTTCACCCGAAATACTCAAGTGTAGCCCCACACCATCCTTGGATGTGGGGTTTTGTTTGCTGCGTGCGCTCCATTTCCCCGCACCCTTAAATTGCAGCC
>ERZ1740052.175-NODE-175-length-21552-cov-6.668465_pt1 | contig 21552 bp, 15 predicted proteins | sample MGYA00581750_ERZ1740052 | MGnify/ENA primary metagenome ERZ1740052 (study PRJEB43018, sample SAMN04849743) | marine metagenome | isolation source: floating plastic debris | place: Pacific Ocean | collected 2008-08-30 | study: EMG produced TPA metagenomics assembly...
GTTGTTTGGTTAAATCACACTAAAACAAATTGGATCGATTCTAAAAGTAATGCTGAAATCAGTTTTCTTTGGGAAGGCAAAAACACTAATAAAACCAAGGGTCTTTTTATAAAACTTCCAAAACAATTTGATGGGAAAATTAAAACAGATGGTACAATTTTACATGCTGTTATTATCAAAGGGAAATTAAACTATACCTTACCTCTAAATCAAGAAATAAAGACTTTAGATCCAGGAAGTTATTTTACATCGACTACTAAAGCAGAACATCAAGTAACCAATAATAACAAAAAAGATGTTATCATTTACGTTAGAACAAACGGAAACATTTATGTAGAATAAGATTAAAATTTTATACTTCAAAAACGCCTTTCTAATTTAAGAAAGGCGTTTTTTATGTAAACTGTTTCCTTTTTATTCGACTCTATAATCAATTAACTTTGTTTTGTTGAGTATCTTAGTCGTATGGAGAAATATTTAGAAATTATAAAGAATTCTTACGCTGGTTATTGGAATTACATAAAACAATCTGTTTTATTTGAATTGAACTGGGAGAATTATTTCTATGGATTAATCTTAATTTCTCTTGTTGTTTGGGCATTAGAAATTGTGTTTCCTTGGCGTAAGAATCAATCTACTTTCAGAAAAGATTTTTGGTTAGACACATTTTACATGTTCTTTAATTTCTTCTTGTTAAACTTAATTGTTCTGATTGCTCTTTCTAATACTGCTTCTGAAGTTTTTAATGATATTTTAGGATTGATAGGCGTTTCGATAACAGATCTTCAGTTATTCAATATTAATGATTTTCCATATGCACTTCGTTTGTTTGTATTCTTTATTATTATTGATTTTGTTCAATGGTACACACATACATTATTGCATAAATATGAATTTTTATGGAACTTTCATAAAGTACATCATTCTGTAAAACAAATGGGATTTGCAGCTCACTTGCGTTACCATTGGATGGAACCTGTTGTGTACAAATCAATCAAGTACATTCCGCTCGCTATTATGGGTGGATTTACAGCTCAAGATGTTGCTATTGTACATTTCTTTAATATTACAATCGGACATTTAAACCACGCCAATATTAATTGGGATTATGGTGTTTTAAAATACATTTTAAACAATCCTAAAATGCATATTTGGCATCATGTTAAAGAATTACCAGAAGAACGAAAAAACGGTGTAAATTTCGGTATTACATTAAGCATTTGGGACTATATTTTTAAAACAAATTACATTCCGTATTCTGGTAGAGATATTGAAATTGGTTTTGAAGGTGACGAAAAATTCCCAAAAGATTTTCTTGGGCAGGAGTTGTATCCTTTAAAAAAATAAATTTCTTAGTTTATTTTTTAAAAATACTGTCCAATTCCAAAGACTATACCATTAGTTTTATCAGTTAAGCTAATTCCATAGTCAATTCGAAAAACTGCGTTGTAAATTTTCTTATTGATAAAACGCAAACCAATTCCTGAATACGCTCTAACATTCTCTGATTTCCAAAAATCTGAAATCTCTCCGCCTGGTTGCCTCCAAGTTCCTACATCTAAAAATCCATTTCCTTGAATTGTTAACCATTTTTTGTCGTAAAGCGTATGTCTGTATTCAGTGTTATAAACTATACTTGCTGTTCCACGATCTACGATAAAACCAACACCTCTTAAATTGATATTATTATCTAAAGCAAATGGAGCAAAAGGAGAATTGCTATTAGAAGCAAAACCGATACGTAGTCGATTTGCCCAATTTCCTTTCTTTCCTACTCTATCATAGTAGAAAAAATCGTTCCATGCTATTAAAAATTTATCCTGAAAATTATTTTGAGAAGTTACATATTGTAAATAAAGAATACTTTTAAATCCGTTTAGGTAATGGAAGTAATACTCTAGATTTTCATAAGTATATAAAAGTTTATATAAGATCTTATTAACCTTTAAATCTCTAGGAACTTCTGGACTTGTAGCTCCATTTAAATATTGATATTTTTCTTGAAAATAGTTAACTCCAAAAGTTAGATGATGATTAAAATTAATTTGATACAACCCCAATAATTCAGTTGAAATATTGTTGTACAAATAGTTCGCTGTTTGATTATCGAAAAATAAAGGTTCTTCACTTTTCCAGTTCTGATGACTGAAACCTAATCCAAACTTTTTTGAAAATAAATTAGGAGCTCTAACATTAAACGCATAAGTATCGTAACCATTATTTTGATAAAACCCTCCAACTGCGATATTTCTACCTAAGAAATTATATTCATAAACACCTAATTTATAAGCAAACCTATTATTAGTTGTTGTCCAAAAAGCTAATTCTGGTAAAATAGTTGAGCTTTCTTGAATATGAAATTCAATATCACACTTTCCTGCATTAATATTTGTTTTTATGTAAGCGTGTGCAACAGCAGGCAACCGCTTTAAAATAGTAACATCTTGTTCAATTTTTTTTGTATTGTATATATCTCCCTTTTTTGTTTCTGTTATCGACTTCAAAAAAGACGCTTTTGTTCTTTTCATTCCTTTAAAAGTAACAGAACGAACTATCATTCCATCTTCTTGAGAGAACGCTGAAAATGTATAAAATATTAAAAGTAGTATGGTTATTAATTTCTTCATTATTACTCTGCGGTAAAATTTTTGTAGGAATAGCTATTTACCCAATTATCTAGACTTACACCTAGTACAATAAACTGGTAATTATTTGCTATTTCTAATTTAGGAGGTATGGTTGAATTTATCGTTAAAACTACATTGGATGTATCATAATAACGGAAAAATCGATCAAAAGTATAAGTTCCGGATATAAAGATGTTGTTTTGTTCTAATAAAACTTGAAAGTAAATAGCATCATTTTGTAATTCACTTTCATTCCAACGAAATTCTGGTGATAAACGAACAGACGTATCAATTGTCACATCAAAATTATATACTGTTGCTTGTTGTGTATGCTTTATTCGTATAGGATTCGATTTATGAATTTTACCTTCGGTTTGGTATGTAACAATTCCCCAAGCATCTTGTAAATCGTTTCTTTTAAAAGCCGAAAGTTTATTTCCAAAAACACCTTCAGTAGGTAAACTTTTAAGCTTATAATTAGAAAAATCATCAGGATTAACATTTACACTCTCAGTTTCGTAATATTTAAAATCATAACTTCCTTCTTCAGGATAAAAATAAATCAAAACTGCATCTTCGTAGTTACTACTTCCTGCACACGCAATAACTTCATCTAAAACTTTATCTGAATGACTCTGTAAAAAATCACTTAAAATAGTATTAGATAAATTGGTTGATTTTTCATCTTTACTACATGAAAAAAGTAGTATTAAAACAATAAGTATCCACTTACTGTGCATATAACTTCTGAATTAATTTTTCTGCTGGTTTATTCTGAGGTGTAAATCGGTTGTTACTTTCTCCTCCTACTTTTTCGTGATCGTGAAACCATTTCCATAAGAATCCGCCAGCAAACCAATCTTCATTCCAAAACTGATTATAAATTGCTTGCGTAGCGTTTTCTTGAGCTTTTAAGTTTACTTCTCCAGAAATTCTGTTCGAACTCCAAGGTTCTTTACCAGTGTAATTCACACTTCTATATCCGAATTCAGTAAATAAAATAGGTTTATCAAATTTTTGACACAACTCTTTAATTGTTGCTTTATGAGGTTTCCAACCTTGCTCTAACTCTTCAACAGAAGGTGTTTTCGCTTCACTTAGAGGAAAATAGGCATCTACACCAATAAAATCTAATTGATTCCAAAACGGAACTCTTTTAAACTCATCCCAATTTGCTGCATAGGTTAATTTACCAGTATATATTTTTTTTATTTTCTGAATTAAAGAATTCCAATAATTCGGTCTGTTCATTACAAACTTTTCTAACTCAGTACCAATGCAAAGAATATCTGCTTTAACTTCATCAGCAGTTTTCGCATAAACTAAAATAAAAGCACTGTAAGAGTTATCTAAAACTTTCCATTCCTCTTCAGTTTTCATTTCTATATATCCGGTAAATTCGCCTCTCCAAACCCAAATCTGAGGTTTAATCATAAACTTTATCCCTAGTTTTTTAAATTCTTCAGCATATTGTTTTACTCCTTTTTTGGTTTCACCAAACCATTGTCGAGACGAATTATATCGAATTTCTGGAGATGCTAAATCTTTTATAAAACCAAAAGGCATCAACGAAACATAATTCGCTGACGCCTTAACTACGGGTGTTGTATGTTTATTACTTATTGCTTCCGAAGAAGCAACAAAACTTAATCCGTTTATTTTTTCTTTCTGACTATTACAAGAAGTACATAGTACTAAAAATGATACTAGAAAAATTTGCTTGATCTTCATGCATTAAAAATAGCCATTAAATTACACTTCGTCTAAACTCAAGATTTAAAATAAAGCTCTTATTCCAAAACTATATGTTTCTCCTAAACCTTGAAAATTAAACCCTCTTACTATATTACTGTATAAAACTTCTAGGTTTATTACATCTGTTAATTGGTATTTACCACCAAAACCTAAAGAAGTATTGTCTTGCTCAAAATCTCCAAAACGCTCAGAATGTTGAGCAAAAGCTAAAACTGTAGCTTTTTGAGTTGGAAAATAACTAATAAAAGCTCCTGGAACTACTAAAAAAGTATTGTTAGCAAAACTCTTATCATCTCCAAAACCATATTCAGTATTTAACTCTGTAAACAACTGCCACTTTCCACTTGGAAATGTGTAATCGTAAAAGAATCTATTTTGAAACGACCATGCTGTTTGATCTAAAAATCCTCCATCTGGATTACTTTCGTCACCACTTCCTAATAAAGGAATGTGAATAGCACTTTGAATAGAGAAATTCCCAACACTTTCAAAAGGTTGAATTTTTACTGCAGGAGCTATTGAAGAAAACCCTACTCTATTTGTTGAAGTATCCTCTAAACTAAATACAGAAAGTGCTTGTCTTCCTCCAAATGTATTTGAACGAAATTCAACGATAGCACCTACATTAATTCTATTATTATCGGAAATACCTGTGAACACTTCTAGTGTAGATGTAAAAAAGTTTGATCTTGCTACATCACTTCCTTCACTATTGTTTTCGCCTGTTTCTCTAGTTTGTGTATATAAACCATTAAACCATTTTATATCCCACTGACCTTTATTTAATAATTTAGATGGAGTAAATACTTGTAAGTTATTTTTCTCTTCTTCCTGATTTTCTTCTTGAGAAAACACAAAAGAGTTAAATGTTAGTAATGCTAAAAGAATTGAAATTCGTTTCATAAATAGTTTTTTTTGATCTTACACTGAGTCGTTTAAAAAAACATAGCATTACATAAAAACTTTAATTCTTTTTCTTATTTAAAACAATTCTAAATTTAGAACAAAAGTAAATTATTATCTTTTTTATCGACATAGTCAATAGCAATTTTCAAAAACATGGAACACATCGTTATTATCGGTAATGGTATTTCTGGCGTTACTGCCGCAAGACATATTCGAAAGCTTTCGGATAAAAAAATTACTATTATCTCCTCAGAAACTGAACATTTTTTCTCTAGAACAGCACTTATGTATATATACATGGGGCATATGAAGTTCGAAAACACCAAACCCTACGAAGATTGGTTTTGGAAAAAGAATCGAATCGAATTAAAAAAAGCCTTAGTAGAAAAAATAGACGCTGAGAATAAACAGTTGTTATTGCAAGATGGAAGCTCTTTTTCTTATGATAAATTAATTCTTGCTACTGGTTCTAAACCAAATAAATTTGGTTGGCCTGGTCAAGATTTAGATGGTGTTATGGGCATGTATCATAAACAAGATTTAGAAAGTTTAGAAAAATATGCTCCGAACAATAAAGTGTGTAAACGTGCTGTAATTGTTGGTGGTGGACTTATTGGTATTGAGCTTGCAGAAATGTTACATAGTAGAAATATCCCCGTAACTTTTTTAGTTCGTGAGGCTAGTTTTTGGAATGGTGTACTACCTGAACAAGAATCTGAAATGATTAATAAAGAAATTTTAGAAAATCATATTGATTTAAGATTAGGTGTAAACTTAAAAGAAATTAAAGCAGATAAAAACAGTAAAGTAAAGTCTATCGTTATTGCAGAAACTGGTGAAGAAATTGCTTGTAATGTTGTTGGATTAACTGCTGGTGTTTCCCCAAACATCAACTTTGTAAAAGAATCTTCTATTGAAACAAATAGAGGAATACTTGTAAATCGCTTTTTAGAAACTAGTGAAAAAGACATTTATGCTATTGGTGATTGTGCTGAGCAACATGAAGCTATTGGACAAAGAAGACCAATAGAAGCTGTTTGGTATACTGGTAGAATGATGGGAGAAACTGTGGCGCAAACTATCTGTGGAAATAGAATTGAATACAAACCTGGACATTGGTTTAATTCTGCAAAATTTGTAGATATAGAATACCAAACCTATGGTTGGGTTTGGGCAAAACCTAGAGAAAATGAAGCTCGCTTTTTCTGGAAAGATACTACAGGTAAAAAAGCCATTCATTTAAATTATGATAAGGAAACCCAAGAGTTTATTGGTATTAATACTTTCGGAATTCGACTTAGACATGAATTTTTCGATAATGTGCTTACCGAGAAAAAAAGTGTAACTCATGTTTTAGAACATTTTAAGGATGCCAATTTTGATCCTGAATTCTTTAAACAACACGAAGAAGCAATTGTATCGCAATTCAATAAAGAAAACGGTACTAATCTTCAAGTAAAAAAGAAAAGTTGGAAACGCATATTTAGTAAGGCATAAAAAAAATTAATGAATACCATGAAAGTAATTAAAAATATAGGTTTAGTAATCTCACTTATTGGGTTTGCTATTTTTACATCAAGTATGTTTACAGGAACTAATAAAGTTTCTGAAGAAACATTTAATACTTGGGCTTCACAGAAAGTTAAAAGTGAAGTTTTTATTGAAAAAGCGAAACAAGAAATTGTTGGTAAAGAACTTAGTGCTGCTCAATTGTCTTCTAAAATTGTTGATATCGCTAAACAATCTAACGAATATCATAAAAGTCAAAAGGAAATTGCTTGGGATAAAATCATCTGGATTAAATGGAACAAGACATATAAAGATTTTGTTTATCCATTAGTTCGTGCATCTGCTACAGGTTGGGTTGTGAAAAATCAAGGATTATTTTTCTTCCTAACTTTCGGATTAGCAATTTTGGGTGGTTTACTATTCTTTGGCGCCGATTATAAATTATTAGGTCCTGCAGGAATAAAAAATAATGGAATTTTCCAACATTCTGCAACCAATAGAGGTGTTTTAGGAATGATTGCCTTTGTCTACTTCGTTAGTTTTTACATGCTATTATACTTTTTTCCTAACTATTTAATCAACCCTATTTTATCTGTAAATCCAATCAAGCAAGCTTTAAATGGTAATGCTTCAGATCAATGGTTTTTATATGGATTCATGTATTGTTCTGTAATGACGGTTTTTGCCATCAGAATGTTTATCAAATACAGACATAACAATTATCAAATTGTAAGAACAGCTGTTGTTTTATTTTTCCAAATTGCATTTGCCTTTTTAATTCCCGAAATTTTAGTTGCTTTTAACAAACCTTGGTTCGATTTTAAAAATGCTTGGCCTTTAAATTACACGTTCTTCTTCGACTGGAATATTAATAGTTTAATAGAGAACGGGAACTTAGGAATCTTCATGTTAGTATGGGGAATCATTTTAACCTTGGTTATTGTTCCTGTAATGGTATATTTCTATGGGAAAAGATGGTATTGTTCATGGGTTTGTGGGTGTGGTGGTTTAGCCGAAACTTTAGGAGATCCATACAGGCAATTATCTAGTAAGTCTTTATTTTCATGGAAAGTAGAACGTTGGTTAATTCACGGAGTTTTGGTTTTTGCTACGGTAATGACAGCATTAACATTATACACATATTTTGCAGAAATGGAAACTTGGAAAGAATTAGCTTTTGGTCTTTCTGTATACGATGTACAAAGTTCATATGGATTCTTAATTGGTTCTATTTTCTCTGGAGTTATTGGAACAGGATTCTATCCTATTTTAGGAAACCGTGTTTGGTGTCGTTTTGGTTGTCCTTTAGCTGCTTACATGGGATTAGTACAACGTTTCAAATCACGTTTCAGAATTACAACTAATGGAGGTCAATGTATTTCTTGTGGAAACTGTTCTACCTACTGTGAACAAGGAATAGACGTTAGATCTTATGCTCAAAAAGGGGAAAATATAGTTCGTTCTAGTTGTGTTGGTTGTGGTGTGTGTTCAGCTGTTTGTCCTAGAGGAGTTTTAAAATTAGAAAACGGACCAGAAGATGGAAGAATTAACCCAACACAAGTATTGTTAGGTAATGATGTAGATTTGATAAAATTAATGAATGAAAAATAAGTTTTTATTATTCTTTTTATTGATTGGCTTCTTAGGAATTGCTCAAAAAGTATATCAAAAAAAGTATTATTCAGACGGTTCTATTAAAGAAGAAGGCTGGATGAAAGATAACTTAAGACATGCCTATTGGAAATTTTATCATCCTAATGGAGAAATCAAAGAAAAAGGACATTACAGTAAGGGCTTAAAAGATAAATATTGGTATTTTTACCGCGATAATGCTTCTAAATTAAAAGAAGGACATTATGTAAATGGTATGCAAAATAAATGGTGGCTTTATTATGATGATAAAGGTACTGTGGAACATAAATGTCAATTAAAAAATGATATTAAAAATGGATACTGTTTAATTTACCAAAAAAGTAAATTAATTAAAGCTTCTAAATTCGTGAATGGTAAAAAAGTAAAAGAGTGGACGGATTTCTCTTCTTTCAAGAGAGAAAATAATCTTAATGATTTAAAGTAATGAAGCAGCCATTAATTAGAGTAATCATACCTGCATATAACGAACAAGATTCTATTCCTAAAGTAATTCATGATATTCCTGATATTGTGGAGGAAGTAATTGTTGTAAATAATAATTCAACAGACAACACTCCTGAAAATGCGAAAAAAGCAGGTGCTACAGTTTTATCTGAAGAAAGAAAAGGATATGGCTATGCTTGTTTAAAAGGAATAAATTATATCACATCAAATAATCTAGAGACTGATATCATTGTGTTTTTAGATGGCGATTATTCAGATTACCCAGAACAACTTGCTGAAATTGTAAACCCGATTATTAATAAAAATATCGATTTTGTAATTGGTTCTCGAGTTAAACGACTACGTGAAAGTGGTGCCATGACTCCACAACAAGTTTTCGGTAATTGGTTAGCTACTTTTTTAATGAAAGTGTTTTTTAATGCTAAGTTCACAGACTTGGGACCTTTTAGAGCAATAAAGTTTGATAAACTTTTAGCCCTTAATATGGAAGATAAAACATACGGTTGGACAGTAGAAATGCAATTAAAGGCAATTAAAAGGAAATATTCTTACGTAGAAATTCCTGTAAAATATAGGAACAGAATTGGTGTATCTAAAGTTTCAGGTACAATAAAAGGAACTATATTAGCGGGCGTAAAAATATTAAGTTGGATTTTTAAATACAGTTTTAAATAATGATACTTGAATACATCATTATAGGTTTATATAGTATATCTTTATTATTAGTTTTTTTATATGCTATTGCTCAGTTAAATTTATTATTTAACTACCTATCTTCAAAGAAGAAAGTTGATAACTCACCGAAATTTGACTTAACAAATGAAGATGAAGTTCCTTTCATTACCATTCAACTTCCAGTGTATAATGAACTTTATGTAATGGAAAGGTTATTAGATAACATTGCATTAATTCAATATCCTAAAGACAAACTGGAAATCCAAGTTTTAGATGACTCTACTGATGAATCTGTAGCATCAACAGCTGCTCAAATAAAAAAACTTCAAGAAACTGGATTAGACATTCAACATATTCGTAGAGAGAACAGAACTGGTTTTAAAGCTGGTGCTTTAAAGGAAGGCTTAAAATTTGCTAAAGGTGAGTTTATAGCCATTTTTGATGCTGATTTTTTACCTAAACCATGCTGGTTAGAAAAAACTGTTCCTTATTTTAAGGATCCTGAAATTGGTGTAGTTCAAACTCGTTGGGGACATATCAACAGAGATTACTCAACTCTTACCAAAGTGCAGGCTTTTGCTTTAGATGCACATTTTTCTTTAGAGCAAGTTGGTCGAAATAGCAAAGGACATTTTATCAATTTTAATGGAACTGCTGGTATTTGGCGTAAAGAATGTATTATCGACGCAGGAAATTGGGAAGGTGATACACTTACAGAAGATTTAGATCTAAGTTATAGAGCACAGTTAAAAAAATGGAAATTTAAATATTTAGAAGATGTTGTTACTCCAGCAGAATTACCAGTTGTAATTAGCGCAGCTAGATCTCAACAATTTAGATGGAACAAAGGTGGTGCAGAAAATTTCCAAAAAATGATGGCTAGAATTATTACTAGTAAAAACATTAATCTAAAAACTAAAGTACACAGTATTCTTCACTTATTAAATAGCTCAATGTTTACATGTGTGTTTTTAATGGGAATTTTAAGTATTCCTATGTTATATATTAAAAACAAATACGGACACTTAGAGTTATACTTTTGGGTAATGAGTTTCTTTGTTACTAGTACCCTTATTTTCTTTGTTTGTTATTGGTTTATGTATAAAAACTCTTTTGGTGGAGGTTTAAAAAACTTTATAAAATATATTGGTGCATTTTTTACTTTCTTTTCTATAGCTATGGGATTCTCTTTACACAATACTATTGCGGTTTTAGAAGGACACATAGGTAAGAAAAGTGAGTTTGTAAGAACGCCAAAATTTAATATTAAAACATTAGCAGATAGCTGGAAGAATAATAAATACATCAAGAAACGCCCGTCTTTAAATGTAATTATAGAAGGGTTACTTGTACTATATTTTGCTTTCGGCTTATTTAGTGCTTTTACAGTTGGTGATGGGGATGGCGACTTTGGACTTTTCCCTTTCCATTTGATGCTATTCATTGGTTTTGGATATGTATTCTTTAAATCAGTATTTTCTAAAGCATAAATGAATTTTCTAAAAAGAAATTCAACGATATTATTAGTTGCACTTTTTTCTAGTGTACTATATTATTTTTTCGCTTATCACACTGTAAGAACTCAATTTACACAAGTTGTTACAATTTGGTTATTATTGTTTTCAGGATACTATTTACTTACAAAAAAAACAAAAATACCTACGAATTACTATTTGGCAATAGCCATAGTATTTCGTTTAATTTTTATTGCTACAATTCCCAATTTATCTCAAGATTTTTATCGTTTTATTTGGGATGGAAGAATGATTTTTGAAGGATTCAACCCGTACATTTCTTTACCTGAAGTTTTTATAAATGAAGGAAATTATCCTATAAAGCAAGCAACAGAGCTTTATGCTGGTATGGGAGCCATGAATGGAAGTCATTTTACAAATTATCCACCAATAAACCAATTGTGCTTTTACATTGCAGCTTTACTATCTAATGAATCAATTTTAGGTGCAGCTATAGTAATGAGAGTTATTATTATTCTAGCTGATATTGGAATATTTTATTTCGGATACAAGCTCTTAAAAAATCTGAATAAAAATCCCAATTTAATTTTCTTGTATCTTTTAAATCCTTTTATAATTATTGAACTCACAGGAAATTTACATTTTGAACCTGTTATGCTATTCTTTTTTGTTTGGGCTTTACATAATCTTCAGAAAAAAAAATGGATTCTATCAGCATTTTTAATTGCATTTTCAATCAATGTGAAATTGATACCACTTCTTTTCTTACCATTGTTTTTCTTTTGGTTTATAAAGAAAGAAAACAACATACAATGGAATCAATTTGGTAAACTAATTTTATTTTACAGCATCATAATATTAATGTCTATCGCTTTATTTGTTCCATTTTTTTCAAATGAATTGATAGATAGTTACACTAACTCTATTGGTTTATGGTTCCGTAATTTTGAATTTAATGCTAGTTTCTATTATGTTTTCAGAGAGATTGGCTATATGTTTAGAGGCTATAATGAAATTGCTACAATAGGCAAAATAACACCAGTTTTAACCATTCTTTTTTTAGCATATCTAACTTTCTTTAAACGTAATAATTTATTTGAGACATTGGCCACATCTATGTTATTTGGGCTTTCGTTCTACTATTTCACAACAACAACAATGCATCCTTGGTATTTGGCTACGTTAATAGTACTGTCTATTTTCACTAAATATAGATTTCCATTAATATGGTCTGCAGTAATCATATTGAGTTACCAAGCTTATGCTAATACTCCATGGAAAGAAAATTTATGGTTTGTTTTTGCTGAGTATTTGGTAGTATATTTATTTATGTTTTATGAAATAAAAACCCACTCACGTCTGAGTGGGAAAAATTGCTATGAAAAAGAAAAAGAAAGTGGTTTATAACCACATAGCAAATATAAAGTTAATTATGTTTTGTCCAAAATAAATTAACATTTTATTGTTAAAATTTTAACACAAAATTTTCTCCATCAATAATTTACAATACTGAAAATTTTTAATAAAGAATTTTACATCTATTTAAAATATAAAAAAGGTCCAATTTTAATTGGACCTTTTCTTATTATTCTACCATAAAGCTTATTGGTAGTGTGTATCTGACTTTTGCTGGTTCATTGTTTAGCATTCCTGGTTTAAACTTTGGAATTTTTTTTATAATTCTATTTGTTTCTTTTTTAAGCCTAGGATGTGGTGCTCTAATTACTATATCTGTTATTAAACCACTTTTATCAATTACAAATTGAGTTACAATTCTTTTTTTACCGCTTTGTAAACCTAATTCATTGGCTAAATCAGTATTGAAATGACGTTGTACTAAACGTTTCATTTTCTTTTCAAAACAAACACTTGCATCACTTTCAGATAAACCTTCACATCCTATTAATACAGTAGCTATATGCACACACATCATTGTGACTGGTTCATCTTCTTTTTTAACTACATCTTCTTCAATAATTTCTATGATATCATCATCATTGACTTCAATTATGTCGTCATCACTATCTATAACTTGTTCAATAATCTCTTGATCATTATCTACGACTTTTGGTTGTTCAAATACAACTGGCTTTTTAAATTGCTCTTTAACAGGTTGCTCTACTTTTTCTACTCTTTTGATAAGAACGGGAATTTGTTCAAAAACTATTGGTTTAGAATTTTCATTATCATACTTTGTAGCCTCCTCTTTTTTTACTTCAGATTTATGCTCTAAGGTTACAAAAACAATAAAAAGAACGGCTACTAAGCCTAATTGCATAAAAATTGTTGAGAATTTTTCTAGCTGCTTTTTGGGATTTTTTTTAAACTTTTTCATGTTATTAGTTTTTAAATTGATACTTAAAAACACCAAAAAACATGCCATAAAAAAAGCAACCTTAAAGGCTGCTTTTATAATTTTATCTATAGTATAAACTATTCTACGTTGAATGTAATTGGTAATGTATACCCTACACGTACTGGTTTACCTCTTTGTCTACCAGGAACCATTTTAGGTAACTTCTTTGCAATTCTTTCAGCTTCCTTCTTTAATCTTGGGTGTGGAGCTCTTGCATTAACACTTGTAATAGTACCGTCTTTGTCAATTTTAAACTGAACAAAGATTCTTTTCTTACCTGGTGCTAAACCTAATTCGTTTGCTAATTCAGCATCAAAATGTCTTTGAACGTGCTTACGCATTTTTTTGTTCAAACAATCTTTCTTTTGCTGATTAGTTCCTTTACAACCTGGAAATACTGGTACTTCTTCAATAATTGAAAAAGGTACATCCTCAACAACTTCCTCTGCCTCTTCAATCTCTTCGATTTCTTCTACTTCTACAGCTTCAGATTCATCAGTTTCAGTAGACTCGATTACAGTTTCTTCTATTTCCTCTTCGTCTTCAACTACCTCGATTCTCTCAGGTGTTGGTGGCGGCGGCGGCGGCGGTGGCGGCGGTGGTGGTGGTGGTGCGTTAATAACTAACGTCTCTTCTTCTACATCAGAACCAAGATCCGCACTTCCTAAATCACCATACTCTTTTTCGTAGGTTTTATGCTCTATAGCTACATAGGTAACAAATAAAGCCAAAACCAAACCAAGTTGAATGAACAACTTACTATAGTTCTCAAGGTTAAATTTTGGATTTTTCTTTATTTCCATCCTTTTAGTTTTTTCTGGTTTGCTAATTTAGTTAAATTCTTTGGACTTTTACAAGCTATTTAACATATTGATTAGATTTTTTTCAATTCTGCTAAAAAATAACAAACCTATTAGTACCCCTACAGTATTTGCTAACATATCTAGATATTCAAATGATCTGTAGTCTGTTAAATTCGATTGAAGGAATTCCATTAGAACTCCAAATGCAATACATAAAATTATAACTACTTTTTTCTTTTCTTTTCTAATAAAAACTAATAACCAAACTACGGTTAGTGAAAAGTAAGCTAAGGCATGATAAAGCTTATCGATATTGCTAAGACTTATAACTTTTCCTTTTAAATTAGCTAAGCTTAAGTATGTAATTGCTAATGTTAATAATATCGCTATATATATCGATTTATCCCTTAATAAGCTCTTGATAAGCTTCTGCATCTAACAATCCTTCTATTTGGCTAGCATCAGAAATTTTCACTTTAATCATCCATCCTGCTCCATAAGGATCAGAATTCACTAATTCTGGCTCGTCTTCTAATGTTTCGTTAAATTCAATCACTTCACCTGTTAAAGGCATGAAAAGGTCTGAAACAGTTTTTACAGCTTCAACAGAACCAAAAACTTCTTCTATTTCTACTGTATCATCTAAAGTATCTACGTCAACGTAAACGATATCACCTAATTCACTTTGAGCGAAATCTGTGATCCCAATTGTTGCTACATCACCATCAACCTTAATCCATTCATGGTCTTTTGTGTACTTTAATTCTGCTGGAATATTCATTGTAATGTTGTTTTATATATGTTTAGATTTTGATTTAGTTTCCTAAGTTATACACTAGATTAAATCCTCCGTTAATTGATTGTCTTGGGAAGTTTGTAGAAATTGCATAATCGAATGTATTATGATTATAATAAAATGAAACTGTTAAGTTCTTATTTAAATTATAATCTGCTAAAAACTTTAATCCAAATAATCGTTCACCTCCAGTGATTTGATTATTCTGCTCGTCTATCGATCGTATTAATGTTAAATTGTCTCTTAAAGAAACATCAGCTCTGAAATTAATATCTCCCTTTAATGTTTCTTTTTTACCAGTAATTCTAGTAATAAACTTAACATCTTTAATTCTATAACCTAGTCCTAAAACGTATTCTGTTCCCTTAATGTCTGTTAGCGTGTTGTTATTAAAATTAAGTGTTAAACTTCTATCTTTTTTAATCTCTCCACGGAATGAAAATGAATTTCTCATTTTCATATCTAACTTAATTAAAGGTGAGAATTCATCTACTAATGTTGCCGACGAAATTAATAATTCTGGTTGATAATTCCCCGAACTATTTGTTAAACTAAGATCATTTGGATCGAACTGTAAGTTATTTGTGTAGTTAAGAATACTATACGATGATTTATAACTATGCGATAATGTAAAAGATGAAAACCTCTTTTTAAACCACTTAATCTTCATCAGACCATTGTAACGCATTGTCCAATTTGGAATTGGAATATTTCTAAAAATCCCAGTATCTACATCGTTAGGATTTACTCCTGAATAAGCTGCAAGGAAAGCTGGTAACATTGACTGCTGACCTTCTTTTTGAAAAGCATTAAAAATACCATTTGGCTGTGTCTGACTTGCCAATCTATTCGATATAATTTGTCTATATCCAAGGAACTTTTCATATAGTGCATCTCCATCTTCAAACATTGTTCCTAACATAAAGTGACTTATATTGAAGTTACCTGTTTCGAAAGATCTTAAATCAGGATTCTGTCTTACAGTTCCATCTGCAAACTCAACAATATCTAATTGTTGCGTTGTATTTGATGTTCTTATTCGAGTACCTCTTAAATCTATTGTAAAATCTTTAAAAGGTTTAATTGAAATATTAAAATCTAATTTATTTGCTTGTGTCTGCGCAAAGTTTTTGTTGAAATAATCTTCATCTTCTCCTCTTGTTACTAACCAACCTTGCTCAATACCTCTACTTATAATATCGGTTTGACTTCCGAATACAAACCCTAAAGTTGGAGCTGCACTTCCATTGAAATTAGATCTTCCTAAGAAACCAACCGAAGGTCTATATCCTTGTAATAATGTTCCATTTTCTTGAGAGTAACTTACTTTAGCTCGCTTTACAGCAGTTAAAACATCATAAGTTCCTTTTAATACTTTTTGCGCAAAAGAAGCATTCTTTTTAAGTTTTGGTTTAGGTGTGTTTTTAGTTTTTGCTCCTAAAGCTACTTTACCTTTTGTTCCTCTTTTTTTAGTTCCTTTTAGTAATAGCTTTTCTAAACCTAATGTTTTATAGAAGCGATTAAAATCAACTGTAGCATTAATATTATGCTTATTGGAATTTTGAATCATATTACCAACTTTATCTTCGATACTAACATCTACTGAATTTCCTGCAGCATCTGTTTCTGTAATTGTACTTCTAGATGAAGCTTGCCAGTCGAAATCAGCAGTATAACCATAGTCTGAAGTAATAAAATTTAAATAAGGTAATTTATTAATCGGTAAATTATACGTAGCGTTTAATGTTTGATGATATTGATTTCTTCTACCAAAAGTAAAAAATTGATCGAAAATCTCTAGATCTTCGTCTTCACCAAAGCTATCATAGATATAATTGTTTGTTGCTTTAAAGTTTAAATTTAAAGAACGTGTTAAATCGAAAACTATAGCATAATCCCAATCGAATAAGAATCTTCTTTGAATTAATTCTGGTTGAGCTACAGGTAAATCGACTAAATTTCTTGATTGTTGTAAATTATAATTTCTATTAATCTTAGAATTTAAAGCTAATGACTTTGGAAGTGGATTAAAGTTTAAATCTCTTATAAACTTCCAATGTTTACTCTTTAATTTTTCAGATTTTTTAAACGGCTCTAAACTCCATGGTGCGAAATTGAAATTATAACTAGCACCCGCCATTAGATTTTGATTTACGAATCTCTGAATATTATAATCTCTGTGAAATTCTTCATTAAAAGCATAAGAAACAGAAACATTTTCTACATCGTAAAACTTAGGTTTCTTATCACTTTTCGGATTTCTATTTTTCTTTACATTGATAAAACTAATACTTTTTCTTCTTGTGTAATCTTGAGCATTTTCAGCATTACGTTTTACCTGATCTGAACCTGAAGCTTTAGCATCGGCAAGTTCAACATCTTGATATTGCGGATCGAATTTAGGATCAATAAATTGCTCTCCATAACTATAACTCATAGGAACTTGCATGTTCCATTTTTTAGGCATCATTTTACCTAATTGTACATTTGTAGCTACACTATATTGTTTATTTTCTTCTAAACTTCTTTCTTGAACTCTTTGATCTACATTACCAAAACCAACTGTAGACATACTACCTGCTAATGTTACATCTGCAACATCTGCAAAATTAGCATCTGCATTTAATACAGCTGCCCATCCTCCTTTATCATCGAAACCTACAGCTCTTAATTCGTTAAACCAAACTTCTCCACTTATATTATTTACGGTGTTATTTTTAACTCCTAATAAAACTGTTCTAATTTGGGCTAAGGTTGGATTACCTTTTACTTTTATAGTTAAACCATTTGAAGTAACACCTGTGTAGACATCTGTAACAGCTGTTCCTGTACCGTCTCGCTCTAACTTTAAACTTGCTAATTCAGATAAAGGAACATCTAAATTATTTACTTCTGGCCAAACTTCTTCAGGAATATTACTTAGGGTTGAAACATTTAACGGTTTTTCAACTTCATAATAATTATCGTTTAAATCAGTTCCAAGCCTTATTATTGCATTCATTTCTCCATTCCCTAAAGAACTACCTGGAATTGCTTCAGCATGTAAAAACATTTCCAAATTCTTATAACGACGTAAATCGATGCTAATATTTTTAAATATTGCTCTTGCTTTATTAGTTTCTAAATCTGTAACAGTAATTGTTGATGATTGCTCATTTTGTCGTTGAATTCTATTGGTTCCCTGTAATTGTTCTCTAGGAATACCAGGAGGAATTTCGTAGCGATCATCATTTTGTTCAATACTTACAACTCCAACTTCAAAATTATCTAGTTCAGTAGGAGATAAATCTATTTGAGGATCTATAGCTGAATCTAAAGTTCTCGTATAACGTCTCCAGTCTCCACGAACTAACTCTAATTCTGCAAAACGTAAAACAACTGGTATTCTAAACTGCGTTAAATACATACGCATAAAACGAATACTGTTAAAGTCTGTAATATTATTTACAGCTGTACCTCTTCGAATTGGAATTCTAAATTGATACCAAGTTGTGCTTCTCGTTTCTCCGTTAGGTAAAGAAATTGGTTCAGATTTTACATCTACAATAAAATTAGATCCTTTTACTAAATCATTCTTTTTTAGTGATACTTCATATTCGAAATAAGCACTAACCGCATCCATGGTTTGATCACGATTTAAATCTTCAGCATCAGGATAAGTAGAACCTGATGTTGGAAAATCTTCACTAGATTGATCAATTGTAGGCGAGTTACCTTGTGTACCATTATAGTTTTTATAACGCGTAAGAATAGAAGCTCCAATGGCGTCAAATTCACTTCCTCTAAAGAACTGGAAGTTATCTCCTGCCGGATCATTTCCAAAAATACTTCTTGCTTGTTCTACATCTGCAATACCTGGGAAATTTTGAACAATTTTCTCAAGCTCTTGAGTATCATTTAAACCATCTAAACCAACATCTTGTTGTGATCTTTCATCTGCATCTGCACTAAATGCATATAAAATTGATGGATTTCTAGGCACATTACCCCAAACCGTTTCAATTTGAGGTGCTGGGTTCTGTGTTGTAGACAAACCATTTTCGAATTGCTTTTGTGAATCTCTTAGAATATCTTCAGAAATACTACCTAAATTCAAAAATAGTTTACCTTGATTGACATCACTTTGAGGATCTACTCCTGCCGGCAACCCTTCTTCTGCAGTTAATGAATATCCTTCATATGGATCCATTAACCAAAACTGTACATATTCTACGTTTGCTTGCTCGAAGTTATTTGTTGTTGTTAAGGCCCTCATTATCCCACCCCATTTATCTTCTGGATTTCCTGCAGTTTGATTAAAATTATAAGGCCCTCTTTCATTTGGATAGAAAGCTAAATCTAAGGTTCTAACTAAGTTTAACTGAGTAATATCTAAATCTGTATTCGGAAATAATTCAGAAAAACTAACTTGTCTTACCTCATTTCTTGATAATTCAATATCATTAATATTTGATGGTCTATTCGCGCTATTTGAATAAAATAACTGATCAATACTATACCATGCTAATTTAGCTCTGTTATCATTATATCTTACATCTATGTCTTCTGAAAATGGCTGAGACAAAGGTGAACTTGCCAATGACCATTGCTGAGGAGAAGTAAGATTAATAGGAATTTGAGTTGCCTCAAAATCATCTAAGTACGAAGTCGCTGCTCCATCAACATCAATTCCGCTAGGTGAACCTGGTAATAAATAAGCCATATCTGCTCTAACAGATAAATTAGATGGTGCATCAGTTTCAACAAACGGTAATTTATTTGCAAGTTTTGTAAAGTATGGTACTTCAGTAGAAAAATCGACATTTAAACCAAACATCATATTATCTATTGGTTCTGCACCAAAATTAACTTTTGGAGTAATTGGACGTTCTGTAACATTTAAAAATGTGGCACCAAGAACAAAATTCTCATTGAATCTATGCTCTACATCAACTCCTAAAAATGTTTTTCTTTGTTGGTTAAAAAATGTGTTATTTTCAACCGAAGCATTAATTGGAACTCCTGATGCTTCTAAACCTGGGTCTAAAACCTGAACTCTTCCTAATTGATAATCTACCACATAATCTACTCCTTCTACTAAAGTTCTACCTCCAGCAGTTACTCTTACAGATCCTCTTGGAATATTGAAAGCACCTAAAGGAATACCTCTACTTGTTTCAGATTTGTAATATCCTTTTAAGAAAAACTTATCTCTATCTTGAAATTCGTTTTTTGCTTGAATTTTTGTTGTAGAATATAACTGATCAAAAGCAAATCGTTGTCTATCTGAAGCATCCGTAATTGCTAAATCTTCTCCAAAAGGTTCTGGTTTTGGAAAATAGATTAATCCTCTAGCAGAGTTCACTGTGATTCCTTCAACATAATCGAAAAAACCATCTCCACCATCAACTTTAAATTGACTTTGATCCAATTTATCAATCTCAAATAAATTTAACAGTGTTTTATTTAATAGAGTTGGATCGTTTGCTCCTTGTAACGTATTTTGTAAAATACCTGTATTATCGTCCCTATATAATAGCTCAAATCGAAAACCATCTTGATTTAAAGGTACAGCTCCTAAAGCATACACATTTTTCATCATTAATCGCCATGTAGGAAAAGGTATATAATCAATCCCTCCTTTGTCTTGAGGGTCTCTTTTTGTTGTTAAAATTTCACTACGTAATAATTTTACAGCAATGTTAGATGGTGCATTAATTCCATCATTGGAAAACTCTCCTACTTTATATATAGTTTCACTTACTGGACCTCCACTTTGTTGAGCTCCAACTACTGTATATTCATAAGCAACAGCTAATACTTCTCCATCATTAAGTCTCCTATTTAAAGAAATAAAACCTAATTGAGGATGTAATGTATATTCATTAGGCTGTAATTTTCTAGCATTTTGTAAATATGAATAATCTCTACCTTGAACCATTTCTGTTGGAACTGTAGTATTTATTGTTGCCACATCTCTTATTCCTCCATTATCAACAAGTAAATCATTAATATCATTTACTCCATTATAAGGTAAATTTTCACCTCTTACCGTGATTGGATTGTTTACCACATCTACATAACCTTGCTGAAAAACTCCACCAACCGCAGTCGCACTTACTAAATTATCTGGTTTAGATTCTCCAATATCTGCAAAAGCAACAATACTTCTAAAATCTGTTACATTTTGATTCCTATTTGTAACCCAAACTTCAATTCTGTTGATATTAATAGGACTATTGATTAATGGATAATTTTTTAACGCTGTTTCGTAATTCTCTCTAAAAAATTGAGATAAGAAGAAGTGACGGTCATTATCGTAATCTGTTGCTCTAATTTCAAAAGTTTCAATAGAACCTCCTGCTTGCGCTACTACATTACGAGACTGGGAGTTTTGTTGAGAAAACACAGAACGAATTGTAGTTTTTCCGAACTGAAAATCTGCTCGAACTCCAAATAAAGCTTGTGCTCCATTTATTAAAGAGTTTTTAATTGGTAAACTAACATTACCTGCATCAATTTTTTGAATAATATCATCTTCGGTAGGTGTGTATTCTAACTTGATAATATTCTG
>ERZ1740052.176-NODE-176-length-21548-cov-6.610710_pt1 | contig 21548 bp, 15 predicted proteins | sample MGYA00581750_ERZ1740052 | MGnify/ENA primary metagenome ERZ1740052 (study PRJEB43018, sample SAMN04849743) | marine metagenome | isolation source: floating plastic debris | place: Pacific Ocean | collected 2008-08-30 | study: EMG produced TPA metagenomics assembly...
CAGTATCAGGACTGTTTTTAGGTAGGTTTACATTATCAATTAAAAATGCATTAGATAATGTAACTTCTGGTAATGGATTTGCTGTAATAGGAAAACGAGCGCTAAATAAACCGTTACCGTGCGAAGCAACAGCAATAAATCCGTCTTTTCTTGTAACAACTTCATCAGTTACTGCATTTCCGATAGCGTTATTTTCTTTTCTCCAAACAGTATTTCTACCATTTAAATAATCTGTGTAATATAATCCTGTACTAGTTGCAGCAAAGATTTTTTGATTTCTTGAATACTGATTTTCTTTACTACCTAAAAAAGCTGTACTTCTTACAGAAGGTCCATTTCCAGATCCATCAGGTCTTTCTTCTAAATTACCGCTAATATTAATCCAAGTTTCACCAGCATCTTCAGTAAAGAAAACACTAGGAATACCATAATTAGAGAACGTTACAATTACTCTATCGGAATTAGAAGGGTCTACATTAATATCATTAACAAAACCATTAGGCAATCCTTTACCACTAGAAATATCAATAGCTGGTTGATTATCAATATTTGCATTATCCATTCTATAGATAATGCCTGTGTTTGTTCCATAATATAACTTGTTAGCTACTGGGAATTTAGAAATATCTAAAGAAGTAATTCTGCTTCCAGCAGGTGTTTGAGAAGTTTCAATAGAAACCCAATTTACACTTGCTCTTCCGTTAGAGAATAAAGGAATTTCGTCTAAGTTTATGTTTCTCCAAATACGACCTTGAATAGGCATATACATTATATTATCCTTATTAGGATCTAAAATGAATGGATTGATAAATGAAAAGTCATTATTACCAGGACCAGCAGGTCTTACACTTGTGAAAGATTCGAATTCTCCATTTCCATCGAAATTAAGACGGAAAACATTTCCTCTTTGAGAAGATACATAACGCGTTCTACCATTGTTTGCAATAGCACTATAAGCACCATCTCCTCCAAAATCTTCTTCCCACGTTGCATTAGATGCAGTAGAATTTGTAAACCATGTACCGTTATCTTGGAAACCAGCAACTAAATCATCTGAATTTGCTTCAGGATCAAAAGCTACGTGATATGGTTGTGTTGTAATGTAACCATTATTTAAAGAAGTCCATTCTACAGGCTCTATTCCAGGATTGTTGGCTGTAATATCTTCACTTATAAAAACACCTCCATCATTTCCTGATAATACTCTGTTTGGGTTTGAAGGATAAAACACTAAAGCATGTTGATCTGGATGTTGGTTCGTATACAAACTAACATTGTTTAAAGGAGAATAACCAGCAATCCAACTTTCCTGACCAGCTGGTGTTGTAAAACCTGTAGTAGATCTATACACATTTGTTGCTCCTAAGAAAACAATATTACTATCAGTTGGGTGAACTTTAATTAACATGTTATATCCACCTTGTATGTTAACATTTCCTACATTACCACCTATAGATGTTAATGGAATGTTTGATGTTAAATCAACCCAAGCTTCACCTAAAGAAGCTGCAGAATTGTCGTATCTAAATAAAAAACCTCTTTCTCTATCTTGATCTGTTGGATCTGCTGAAAAGAAGTATACTGTATCTTCATTTGAAGGATCTATTCCCATAACAGTTCTACCATAATCTACTGGGAAATTTAAAGGAGTAATATTAGTCCAGTTGTCTCCATCAGTAGAAGTAAAGAAACCTGCATTAGGTGTTCCATCAGAATCGATTGTTGCATAAATTCTTCCAGTTGAAGTGATACTAACTTCTACAGTGTTATCAAAACCACCAGCTAAAACTTCAGTGAAAGAATTTCCTCCATCTTGAGATCTGAATAATCCATCAAATGTAGCGACATATAAATCACCATTAGTAGGGTTTACAGCGATAGAGTTAATTAAATCAAAGCTAGATTCAAAACCACCAACGTTTTCATTTCTAGTTGCTCTTAATAATTCCCAAGTTCTACCTTGATCTTGAGATTTATAAACACCACTTCCTTGATAGAATCCACCTCCAGCACCAGCAGAGTTTCCTAAACGTTCACCAGAAGCAAAGTACCAAATATGTCCTTTATTTGATCTTGGATCTTGAACAATAGTAGTGATACTTGGACTTTGAAAAGAACGTGTAACTTTTCTCCAAGTTTCACCGTTATTTTCAGATCTCCATAATCCACCAGAAACACCACCAGCAAGAATTACATTTTCATTAGTTCTATCTATAGCTAATGCTCTAGTTCGACCACCAACATTAAAAGGTCCTCTATTTTGCCAATTAGAGAAGCTTCCGTTTGAAGATCTAGAATATAATCTTCTTAAATCGTTGCTAGGAGTAATTTTTGTAGCGAATTTTAATTCAGCTTTACGAATTCCTTCAGGAATCTTTCCTGTTAAAGGATTTTTTAATCTTTCAAATTCGTATTCAGCTCTTTCAATAGCATTGTCTGCTTGACGTTCCATTGGAGTTTTAGAATTTGTAGCTCCTGTTTTACTGTCAAACATTTTTTGGTTTTTGTAAACCTGACTCTTTTTAATTTTTTTTTGATTTGGACTAGGTTTAAGGTTTTGTGCATTTAATGTACCACCAACACCAAGCACAAGCAGTGTTAAAACACTGCCTCTGAGTAATTTTAGATTCATGTGAGGTTAATTTTAAAAAAGTCGAAGTTAGTTTTAAAAAACAGATCTTTTTTGTGAAAGAAATCTTAAAAAAATAACAAAATGTTAATGTTTTTAGGAGTTATAAACTTTTTTTAGATATTTACCTGTTAGTCAAGAGTTTATGTTTCTAGGTAAAAAAAGCATCTAAAATGAATTAGATGCTTTTGATATTTTTTTTGAAAAGAATGTCGTTTTTCTATAACATTGTTACTTTTCCTGTGTGTAAAGAGTAAACTCCGCCTACAATTGAAATTTCACCGTTATCTTCCATTTCTTGTAAGATTTTACTTCTTTCTCGAATTCTTTCAATTGTTAACTTTACATTATTTTCAACAGTTTTAGCAACGAAAGCTGGGTTTGAAGAATCTGCAACGCCATCTACTTGTTCTGAAGCCATTTTTGCAGCAGGAGTTATATTAGCTAACATTTCAGTAATGTTACCTAACTCTACACCGTCACAAGCTGCTTTTACAGCTCCACAGCTTTCATGCCCTAATACAAAAACTAATTTACTACCAGCTACAGCGCATGAATATTCCATGCTTCCTAATATGTCTACATTTTCGAAATTTCCTGCTACACGAGCTACAAAAACATCTCCAATAGTTTGGTCAAAAACTAATTCTACAGGTACACGAGAATCGATACAAGATAAAATTACTGCTTTAGGAAATTGTCCACCGGTAGTTTGTTCTACTAGTGAAGGAACATCTGATGCAGTTAAGTTATTAGCAATATAACGTTGGTTACCTTCTAATAAATCTTCTAATACAGATTTGGGAGTTAAATCACTTTGCAGTTCTTTTGTTAAGGCTGTATTTCTCATTTTATTTCTTTTTAATGGTTATCTCTTATATTATTTTTTACCCAATCTAAGCATTCAGAGAAGGTTTTAAATGTATGTTCTTTAGATACTAAATCAGGAATTAATCCGATTTTTTCCATCATGTATCTTGGTTGTTCAAGTACATCTACAAACAAGACTTGAACACCATCTTTTTCTAAATCGATAAGAATATCTTCTAAAGCAAATAAACCAGATTGATCTACATAAGGCATACGCCCCATTCGAACTATAACCGTTTTAGCTGTATCTGGTATTTGTTTTGCGAGTTGCTGAAAATTACTTGTCGACCCAAAAAATAAAGGTCCGTTAATGTGTTTTATAAATACTTCTTCTGAAAGTTGATCTGGAAATTCAGCTTCATCTTCCCAAGCTTCTTCTTGAAGTGAAGTTACATCCGAACGTTTGGCAGTAACATCACCAATTTTTTTCATGAAAATTAACGAAGCGATTACTAAACCAATTCCAACAGCATAAACTAAGTCCCAAAATGTTGATAATAAAAGTACCACCAACATAATGATAAATTCTGAACTCAACTTTAAAGGTCCTAATTTAACATCTTTAGGTAGGTTTGGAATTGCACGTAATCCTTTGTAATCCATTACACCAATTCCAACAGTGATTAATACACCTGCTAATACAGCAGCAGGTATTTTAGAAGCTATTGGACCTAAACCTAATAATATGATTAATAGCATAACACCAGCAATCATACCCGAAAGTTTAGTTTTCCCTCCAGATTTAATATTTACAACAGTTCTAATTGTAGCACCAGCTCCAGGAATACCTCCAAAAATTGCTGCGATACTATTTCCAATACCTTGACCAACTAATTCTTTGTTTGGTTTATGTTTGGTTTTAGTCATGTTATCTGCAACAACAGAAGTTAATAAAGAATCTATCGCTCCTAATAAGGCTAATGTGAAAGCAGTGAAAATATAAGGTTTTACACTGCCGAGATTAAAACCTGTGAAGATTTCAAGATTTGGAACAGGAAATCCTCCAGGGATTTCTTCAATAGGTCTGTATTCTAAATTAAAGATCAGAGCAATCGAGGTCATAATAACTAAAGCAACTAACGTGCTAGGTATTGCTGTTGTGATCTTTTTAAACCCGTAGATAATTATAATAGTACCTAAAGCTAAAAGCAATTCTAAAAGATTAATGCTTTTTATTGCTCTAGGTAATACTTTTAATGCACCAATTACTCCTGAAGATTCTTTGCCAGCTAAAGTTTTAGCCTCTTTTAAAATAGCTTCTTGAGTAATTTCATTAGAGCGTTTAATTGTTTCTTTAAAATCTTCTAATACTAATATTCCTTCTCCGGCCTCATCCTTTAAGATGTTTTGTAAGATGATTTCTTGAGCTTGAGGCTTAAATTGTTCTACGAAAGAAATATCTTCTTTAGCGTAATATCCTATAGATGGTAAAATTTGAGTAAATAAAATAATAACTCCTATGGCTGTCATAAAACCAGAAACTACAGGATAAGGTATATATCTTATGTATTTACCAAAACCAAGTAATCCGAGGCCAATTTGTAAAAGACCAGCTAATAAGAATACAGTAAGAATTGTTGGTAAAGCTTGGTTAATATTACCATCATTTGCTGCTATAATTGTTCCAATAACTACCATACTTACAGCTGTCATTGGAGCTGTAGGTCCTGATATTTGTGTATCTGTACCTCCAAAAAGAGAGGCAAAGAAAGCAATAATTATGGCTCCATATAGCCCTGCTGTTGGTCCTAAACCAGAAGAAACACCGAAAGCTAATGCTAGCGGTAAAGCTACTATACCTGCTGTTATACCTCCGAAGAGATCACCTTTAATATTAGAAAATAAGTTTTTCATTTTCAGTTAGATTGAATTTTTTGTTAAGTTTTTTATTTATACCATAAAAATAGTATTTCATAATAAACTAGTTAACTCAGATTAGGGTTAAGTTTAAAAAATTCAATATAACTAGGAGGATTTTCAACAGTTCCTCTTTCAGAAATTAACTTGATATTAATATTTCTTTCTTTTGCTTTGTGTGCAAAATCTTCTAAAATTTCAATAATATCATTATCTAAATATCTTGTTTTGGTAACATCTAAATCTAAAGAAGAATTTTCTGGTAAACTATCTAATTCTTTCAAAATAGCACCTTTGTTAAAGAAAGTAACTTCTTCAGCTAATGTCATTTTTATTTTTCCATCATCTATATTTTCACCTTCTTTATGTAAGAAGTGAGAATTTTGGAAACTCTTAAATAAAATTACAAAAATACCAACAGCTAAACCTAAACCGATTCCTAATAATAAATCACCAGTAATTGCCATTGGTAAAACAGTAGTCATAAATGGTAACCATTGTTTCCATCCTAATTTGAACATAGTTTTAAATGTAGATGGTTTAGCTAATTTAAAACCAACAACAAATAATACAGCAGCTAAAACAGATAAAGGAATTTTATTTAATAATGTTGGAATTAAAATCACAGAGATTAATAATAAAAATCCGTGAATAATTGCTGACATTTTACTTTTTCCACCTGATTGAATATTAGCAGAACTTCTTACAATTACCTGAGTAATTGGTAACCCTCCAATTAAACCTGAAATAATATTTCCTGTTCCTTGAGCTATTAATTCTCTATTGGTAGGAGTAACATTTTTGTCTGGATCTAACTTATCTGTAGCCTCAACGCATAATAAAGTTTCTAAACTAGCTACAATAGCAATAGTAAATGCTATTACCCAAACATCTTTATCTCCAATTGCAGAAAAATTAGGGAAACTAAATTGTCCTTTAAAACTATCGAAACTATCTGGTACAGGTACAGAAACTAATTGTTTTTGTAATAGTTCTAAAGAACCACCTTGAGTTACAACATAGAATATAATTCCAATTACTACGGCTACTAATGGTCCTTGAACTAATTGGAAAATTTTCCCTTTTTTAGATAAAACATTAGACCATAATAATAAAATTCCTAATGAGATAATACCAATAAGTGTAGCACCGATACTAATGTTTCCACTAATTAAGGCGTTGATAGAATTTAAAAGTCCAGAAATTAAATTTTTCCATTCAACTTGAAGAAAAGAATAATCTCCAGTCGGATTTTTATCCATTCCAAAGAAATAAGGAATTTGCTTTAAGATGATAATTATTCCAATACCAGTAAGCATTCCTTTAATTACAGAAGAAGGGAAAAAATAAGCGATAATTCCTGCTCTGGCTACTCCTAAAAGTATTTGGATTATACCTCCTAAAACCACAGCAACTAAGAATTTTTCGAAACCTCCATTTTCCAGACCTCCAAGAGTTACTATTGCTGCTAATACAATAGCTGCCAAACCAGCTGCTGGTCCACTAACTCCAATACTAGATCCACTAATACTTGCTACTACAATACCTCCAACGATACCTGCAATTAATCCAGAAAATAATGGCGCTCCACTCGCCAAAGCAATACCTAAACATAAAGGTAATGCCACAAAAAATACCACTATACTAGCGGGTAAATCACTTTTAATTGTTTTAAACATGGTGAAATGTGTTTTTCTACCTGTGAAAAAAGGTTGAATATTTATAATTTATTTTTTAAAATATTTGAATTGAAAAACCGAAAAATTAACTATAAATTTCTGGAGGAGGAGAGTCTAATTTTTTGAATATAGAGTTATATCTTGTCGATATATATACTATTGAATTTTGAATCTTAGTTTTAGAGTAAGTTTTAAATAGAGGAGAAGGAGTTACAATTTTTGCCTCATTATCTTTTGTTATTTCAGTTTCTTCACTGTCTTCATCCATATCTATTTCTAATGAAACTTCACAGCTAAACTTGGTGATACTGATGTAAGTAGGCAATACAATAGATGTAAGCAAAATAAAAGAAAACACGTATGTATAAAATACCCTTATCATTATTATAAATATATCAAATATAAAAAACTTGAGGGTATGAGTATTGTTAAAATATTAAAAAAGATCTAATATTTTAATATTATTGCTTTTTAGCCATCCTATTTTCCCGTCAGATAAACGAATTTTTTTCCAATCATCAACTTCGTCTAATACAATAACTTTGGTTCCTTCATGAAGTGAGAAAACTTCATCTCCATTTTTTGTAGGTTCATTTTTTACAGATACTTCATCAGAAAATACAATAGCTTCTACAGTGTTTGAAGTTTTGCTGAATTGATGATAAGTAATAGCTAAAGAAATAACTAACAAAATGAAACTTAAAATACTTGTTGAAAAGAATATTCTTTTACTAGATGGAGTTATAGAAAAATAATAAAGAATAAATAATAAAGAGGCTAAAAATGAAATAACTACAGCTATAACAGCCCAACCATTGAAGCTAATTTTGCTAATGTAATTTTCGTTGAATTTTTGTAAAACAGACTTTGGTAACTCTTCAATTCTATCTAGAGTTAAACGCTTAGCAAATACAAGATTATTTTTGGCATCTTCATTTAAAGGGTCTAGCAATAGAGCTTTTTCGTAATTATAAATTGAAGGACCTACTTTGTTAAGCTTATAATAACAATTACCAAGATTATAGAATAATTCAGAAGAAATGTTTTTAGATTCTATTATACTTTTATATAATTCTACAGCTTGTTCGTAAGAACCGTTTTTATATAAGTTATTAGCTTTGTTAAAAAGCTCATCTGTGTTCTGTGCGTTAGCAAAGTTGGTAGTTACAACCAAGGTAAGTAACCAAATTATTCTCTTCATCATAATTGTCTGTCTAATGAGGTTATTACTTGTTTAGCTCTATTATACTCTTCATTCATCTGAGTATTTGTTATTGGAGTATATCTTGCAAAATCACATTGTTTTAATACTTCAATAAAATCATCTATTGTAGAAATTTCAACTTGTTTGTCGTCTAGTAATTCAGTTATTTTTTCTCTACTGATATCAGAAGTTTCAACATTTAATTTTGCTTTTAGGTAATTGTGCAAAGCTCTTTCTAAAGCTTCATAGAATTGTTCTTTATTACCTAATTGTTGACTAGCTTCGGATAAATACTTTTTTGCTAATTTGTCTGCTTTACGTTGTTTGTTTCCAATAATATCAGCATCTCTTTCGCTTTTCTTTTTTCCAATTAGAATAGCCACAGGAATAGCAATTAAAGGTAGAAGTAATAGTAAATAAAATGGAATTGATTTGAAAAAGTTTGATGTATCAATTACTCCTAACGATGTAGAAGTTTGTATAAATCTAAAGTTATTTCCAGTTACTTGTATGTCTTGTTTTTTTACTTGATTTTCAGTTGTTGATACTAATTCTTTTCCTTCAGTAACATTAACAAATAAATCATCTGTACTAATCGTATGATATTTATTGTCTTTAGGATTGAAATATGAAAATTCTGTACTAGGAATTTTATATTTTCCTTTATATTCAGGTACAACAGTATACGTGTCGGTAACAGATCCTTTTAAACCAGAAGTAGAAATTTTCACATTCTCCTTTCTCTCTGGTTGATATACCTCAAGTTCTTTAGGAGTTTCAACTTTTGGAAGTTCGAATAATTTTAAATTACCTAAACCAGAAACCTTTACTTTTAATTCTGAAGATTCATTAGCTTTTAATGTGTTTTTATTAGAAGTTAATGTGTATTCAAAACTACCAACCGCTCCAGTAAAACTATCAGGCTTTCCTTCTTCAGGTAAAGCTTTAGCTTTAATTATTTTTTTTGCAGATGCGTATTGTTTTCTTACTCTTCTTGTGATTGGATTTCCGAAAAAATCAGCTCTTCCTGTAGGAACTGCAACTAATATATCCATCTTCATAGGATCAATAGTTAAGTTTCCAGATTTTGTAGGAATTAGTAGAGCCTTATGTAAAACAGCGTATCTGTATTGTTCACCATTGTACATAGCTGTTTTAAAATCGTAGTTTTTGTTTTTTATTTCTTGATTCCAAAAACCAATATATTGTGGAGATTCTGTAATAGCATTATCATAAATACCAACATTATTACTAAAATACAGTCTGTATTCTACATAAATACCTTCTCCAACATAAGGTCTTCCTTTAGAAACTTCTGCAACTAAATGAATGTTTTGTTCAGCTATATAATCTGGATCGTTTGGATTCTTAGGTGTTTTCACTGCTCCAGTAACAATAATTTTTACTGGTTCAGATTTTAAAGTCTCTCCATTCAATTGAATACTTGCTGATGGAAGATTAAATTCTCCTTTTCTTAAAGGTTGGATTATGTAGGTATAAGATTGAGAGAAAGTGGACTTCCCGTTAATCCAAGATTGGCTAACTGATTGACTAGGTCCTCCAACAATTTTAAAATTCTTAAAACTAGGTGGAGTGAAATTGTCTGCACCTTGCTTGTTTATAGCAAATTCAACTCGTAAACGTTGATTCACTCCAAGTTTATTCTTGCTTACAGTTGCTGTTAATTTAGCATCTTGAGCAAAAATTGATAGCGATACTAATGCTAGTATAAATGTTATAAACTTCAATTTCATTTGTTATTCAAAAACGCACAAAAATAATTATTTTTCTGAAGTATAAATTAATTGATTTTTAAGATTTTGATCCTTAAATTTTTCTTAATTCTTACCAGTCTTTTTCTTGTTTTATTTTTCTACCTTTTGATTTTTTAACGTTCATTTTCTTTTGGGTCTTCTTTTCCTCGTTATTTAAGCTTTCTAAGAGCTGTTTCATTTGTTCAGGTGTCATTTTACCTGGACGAGGTTTAGGTTTTTGTTTGTTCTTATCTTGTTTGTCTTTTTTCGGATCTTTTTGGTCTTTATTATCCTTTTGATCTTTATTGTCGTCTTTTTTATTTTGATCTTTCTTATTCTGATCTTTTTGATCTTTGTTATCTTTTTTCTGATCTTTATTATCTTTCTTGTCTTTTTTATTCTTGTTCTTGTCGTTTTTATTTTGCTGTTGTTGCTTTTTTACTTGCTTTTGAGCAGCAGCTAAATTATAACGAGTTTCATCATCATTAGGATTATTTCTTAAAGCATTTTTATAAGCTTCTACAGCTTGTTCAAACTGTTTTTGCTCCATCATTGCATTTCCAATATTATGGAAAGCTTCAGCTTTTTCTGCTTTAGATTTAGATGTTTTGGTTGTAAGTTCGTATTGAGATACAGCTTCTTTAAAATTCTTTCCTTGATATAAAGAATTTCCATAGTTGTAACTCGCTTTATCGTATTTACTGTTTTTACCTAAAGCTTTTCTGTACGCAATAGAAGCTTCATTGAATTTTTCTTTATTATATAGCTCATTTCCTTCACGTAATAAAGATCTGGCTTCGCGTTGAAGCTTAAGTGTATCTTGCTGAGCACTTGTTAAAGTGCTTGTTAGTAATAAGAAAACAGTACAAAAATTAATGAACAATCTCATGGTTATGATTCCTTTTCGTTAAACAAGTCTACTTTTTTAATCCATTTTGTTTTTCTTTCAAAGAAGAACATATCTATTACTAAGAATAGTATTCCAATACCGATGAACCATTGAAACTGATCTTTATAATCAGAAAATTGCGTAGTTTCAAACTCACTTTTTTGGGCATTTGAAATAATTTTCTCAATCATTTTTACAGGTTGTTCGGTTTTGTTTCCGTCAATATATTTTCCATTGGCTACGTTTGCAATACTTTCTAAAACGTCTGCTTTACGTTTGGTAATTACAGTTTCACCTTGTCTGTTCTTTTTATAACCAATATGTCCGCCATTAAGTTCGATAGGAATCGGACCACCAGCTTCTGTTCCTACACCAATTGTGTATACTTTTACACCCTCATTGGCTATATCTTGAGCTTTTTGTTTAGTTTCTTCTTGATGATCTTCTCCATCAGAAATAATTACTAAAAACTTATTAGTTTGCTCTTCATTATTGTAATAAGTTTTAGAAAGATCTAGCGCTTCATTAATTGCTGTTCCTTGACTAGAAACCATATCAGGATTTGCATTTTGCAAGAACATTTTAGCTGCTGCATGATCGGTTGTGATTGGAAGTAAAGGATATGCATTTCCAGCATAAATGATAATTCCTACACGGTCGCTTCCTAGTTTATCTATAATTTTAGAGATGATTTGTTTTGATTTTTCTAGACGATTCGGAGCAATATCTTTAGCCAACATACTTTTTGAAACATCTAAGGCAAAAATAATATCTACTCCTTCACGCTTTACAGTTTGAAGTTTTGTTCCCATTTTAGGATTTACCAGAGAAATGATCAAAAAACTTAATCCAACTAATAAAAAGATAAGTTTTAAAATAGATTTAAATGTAGAAGTATTCGGAGCTAATTTTGCTAATAACTCTGTGTTAGTAAACTTCTTTTGGGTATTTTTTTTCCACCATAAAACCAATAAAAAAATGACAGTCATTATTGGAATAATAATGAAAAGGGAAAAATATATTGGTTCTTCTATCTTATACATGTTATATAAAGCTTTTAAATAACGTGTTTCTTAATATGAATTCTAAAATCAAGAATATTCCTGCTAAAATCACTAAAAGTCGATACTTTTCTGTGTAATTGTAATATTTGAATTCTTCAATTTTAGTTTTCTCTAACTTGTCTATTTCATCGTAAATTTCTTTTAAAGAAGTATTGTCAGTTGCCCTGAAATATTCTCCTTCAGTTTCATCGGCGATAAATTGTAATAATTTCTCATCAATTTCAACTTTCTGATTTCTAAAAGATAATTTACCTGTTCTTGGGTCTTTAGCCCAAGGGAATGGAGCCATACCATTAGTTCCTATACCGATAGTATATACTTTAATTCCTATTTCTTTTGCTAATTCAGTAGCAGTTTTGGGGTCTACAAAACCAGCATTGTTTACACCATCTGTAAGTAAAATAATTACTTTACTTTTTGCCTTACTTTCTTTTAGCCTGTTTACTGCAGAACCTAATCCCATACCAATAGCTGTTCCACCTTCTAATTGTCCCCATTTAATTTCTGAGATGGTTCTTTTTACGATAGATTTATCACTGGTTATTGGTGTTTGTGTAAAACTTTCTCCTGCATAAACTACAATACCTATTCTATCATTTGGTCTTCTATTAACAAAATCGATAGCAACTCGTTTTAAAGCTTCAAGTCTGTTAGGTTTTAAATCTTTAGCTAGCATACTAGCAGAAACATCTATTGCCATAACGATATCAATACCACGATTTGTTTTTGTTTTTTTACTAACAGAAACATTTCTTGGTCTAGCTAAAGCAACAATTAAAGCGGCTAATGCTAAAAGTCTAAAAACATGTAAAAATGGTTTCAGTTTTGGTAGTAAAGAACCACTTGCGTCAAAACCTTTTAGATTAGGTACCGAAAGTAATGTGTTCTCTTTTTTTCTGTTAGAAAAAAGCCACAAAGCTAAAAGTGGCACAATAATTAATAACCACAAAAATTCTGGATTATGGAATTCAAAATTATTGAACATTTGTTACTTGAGGTTTTAATGAGTTTATTTCTGAAGCTGTTTTAGATACAGAGTAAATAATTGCAGTTATAATTAAAAGCAATACAGCAATGGTAATTATTTTAACGAGTATAGATGGTTTCTTTACTATTGGTTTTTCAACAATAATAACAGGTTCTAAATCTATTTCAGTAGTTTCAGTATCTACACTATTAGGCTTTAAGTTATCAATTACATATTTAGCAATATTTCTATCAGCTTCTATTTCGTGAGCTAAAGGTTTAGATTTTGCGAACTTAACTAAGTCTGCTTGTTTTAGTAAACTGTTTAGTTTATCAATTGTTTCTTTTTCTGCTATAATTGAGTTTGAATCTTTGAAGTCTGTTAAGCTTTCTATAAGTCCGTCAGAAGTCGTTTCTAAAGCAGGAACATGAAGTTCACGTTCAATAAAGTTTCTGATAATATGAGTTAACTCACTATAATGTTCTTTAATCTGATTGTTCTGCCACAATAATTTTCCATCAAGTACCTTTAAGTTCTTTAAAGCTTCTTGATAAGGAGATAAAAGTTGCTCAGAAGTTTGAATTTGATCATCATTAGTTCTCTTTAAGGCAAAATATAACACAGAGCCTACTAAGAGAAGTATGGCTAAAACCCAAAATACAATATGTTTGTAATCGCTGAAGCGAAGAGGTTCTCCTTTGATTCCTTTAATAGCAAACATTTTTACTTGAGTTGTATCTACAGGAACAGTAGCTACATTAATTAATAAACTATCTGTAAAAAATGTTTGATTTCTAATAAATATCTGTTGTCTAGGGATGTAAAAAGATCCACTGTCAAAGCCAGTTAAAATATATTTCTGAACAAGTTTGTTTTTTAATGTATCTAGCTTAAGGCTGTCTATCATTTCTAAACCATTCAATTCTAGTTTAGGAATGATTACATTTTCTGTACCATCTATAGATAATTTATATTGAAACTGTTCACCTATACGAATATTCGTAGTATCCACTTCAGCCTGAACAGGGCCAGTTTGCGAAATAGCTTGAATAGAAAGTAATAATACTATGTATAGTAATAAATTTTTCAAATTATGCTTTGTTTTTAAAATAACTTAATAGTTTTTTGACGTAATTTTCGTCAACTCTTATGTTTATAGTTCCTAGTCCACTTTTCTTAAAAGAATTTTGAAATTCATCTTTCAAACGAAGTGCATTAGCTTTGTATTTATTTCGTAAAGATTTAGAACCTGTATTAATTAATCGTACTTCTTTAGTTTCATTATCTAACATTGGAACCATTCCTAGATTAGGAATTTCTTCATCAAACTTATCATAAATACGAATTCCTGTTAAGTCATGTTTGTTTCCAACAATCTTTAATGTTTTCATGTAGTTCTCGTCAATAAAGTCAGATAACATAAATACAATAGCTTTTTTCTTCATTACACTCGATAAGAATTTTAAAGCTTCGTTTATGTTAGTCTTTGTGCTTTTTGGAGAAAACTCTATAAGTTCACGTATGATTCTAAGTACGTGGCTTTTCCCTTTTTTGGGAGGTATGAATAACTCAATTTGATCAGAGAATAAGATTAATCCAACTTTATCATTATTTTGAATTGCCGAAAAAGCTAATGTAGCAGCTATTTCTGTCACAGTATCTCTTTTAAATTGAACTGATGTTCCGAAAGATTCTGATCCAGAAACATCTCCCATGAGCATCATTGTAAGCTCGCGTTCTTCTTCAAAAACTTTAACATAAGGTTCATTGTAACGCGCAGTTACGTTCCAATCAATAGCCCTAATGTCGTCACCGAATTGATATTGACGTACTTCGGAGAAAGTCATACCACGACCTTTAAAGGTCGAGTGGTATTCTCCTCCAAAAATGTGATTAGACAAACGTTTTGTCTTAATCTCTATCTTACGAACTTTTTTTAATAACTCTTTGGTATTCATATTAATTTAACCATTCTAATGGTAAAGGTGGTAGTTGAATTTCAGTGTCAACAGAATCTGATTTTACTGAAAATAAAGGCGCTTCTTGAATAGTAATATTTACATTATTCTTTTTAGCGATCTCTTTAATTACCTCCTTCATACTTCTTTTCTGACACAATACTAAATAGTTCATTTGAACATTTGATTCTGTTTTTAAATCGAAACAATCTACCCAAAACGATGGTTTATCATTTTGGTAAACTATGGCTTGTGTGTTTTTTTGTTGTTTAGTTTCTAAAATTTCTTTTTTTCCTGTTAGTGTTTTGTACGTTGTTAATTTGAAAGTCATTCTTAGCAAAAAATTTAAGGGATTAATTTAGTTTTGTTGAATGGCTAGTTTTGTTGGTTTTGGTTTTGTTGTTACGGAACTTGAACTTCGTTAATAATTGCGTTAATAATATCTAAAGAGGTCATGTTTTCTGCTTCTGCTTCGTAGGTAATACCAATTCTATGACGTAAAACATCTTTAGTCATGGCACGAACATCTTCAGGAATTACATATCCTCTTCGTTTTATAAATGCATAACATTTAGCAGCTTTAGCCAATGCAATACTACCACGAGGAGAAGATCCAAAACTTATTAAAGGTTTAAGTTTTTCTAGATTATAGTTTTCTGGATAACGTGTAGCAAAAATGATATCTAAAATATATTTTTCTATTTTTTCATCCATGTAAACCTCATTTACGGCTTCTCTAGCCTTAAGAATTTGATCTAAAGAAATTACTGGGTTTACTTTACCAAAGCTATTATTTAAGCTTTGTCTCATAATTAATTGTTCATCTTGTAATTTAGGGTAATCAATTACTGTTTTTAACATGAAACGATCAACCTGAGCTTCAGGTAATGGATAAGTACCTTCTTGTTCAACAGGGTTTTGAGTTGCCATTACTAAGAAAGGTTCGTCTAATTTAAAAGTCTCATCTCCAATAGTAATTTGTCTTTCTTGCATTGCTTCAAGTAATGCAGATTGAACTTTTGCAGGAGCTCTGTTAATCTCATCAGCTAATACAAAGTTTGCAAAAATAGGTCCTTTCTTAATAGAGAAATCATTATCCTTTACATTATAAATCATAGTACCAATAACATCAGCAGGAAGCAAGTCTGGAGTAAACTGAACTCTACTAAAACTACCTTGTACAGCTTTAGATAATGTATTAATAGCTAAAGTCTTTGCTAAACCAGGTACACCTTCAAGTAAAATGTGTCCATTTCCTAGTAAACCGATTAAAAGTCTTTCAATCATTGTTTTCTGACCTACTATAACTTTATTCATTTCGTTGGTTAAAAGGTCAACAAAAGCACTTTCTCTCTCTATTTTTTCGTTACTCGCTCTAACATCTACGTCCATGTGATAAGAAATTATTAGTTATGATTTTAAGTGAACAAAGCTACAATATTAACAATTTTTTTCTTGTTAAAGTGAGGTTAAAGGTATTTGAAGATTTTAATAAATAAAACGCTTCTTAATTAATGTGTTGATATAATTTTAACATTTTTTAATATTTTAATTCACTAAATTGAAGGCTTAACCGAATATTAATTAAAAACACTTCTTATCTATGAGAAAAAAATCATTAGAGAAAAATCTTTTTTTCTTTTTATTAACGTTTGTGAGTTTTAGCTTATCGTCACAAACTATAAAGGGGAAAGTAATCGAAGCTTCCGGGGAAAGCATTCCTTTTGCAGATGTAATCGAGAAAGGAACTACTAATGGAACTTCAACAAACGGGGACGGGGAATTCAGTATAACTGTAAAAAAAATACCAACTACAATAGTTATATCTTCTTTAGGTTTTGCAAACCAGGAAATTAAGATTACTTCTGCATCAAAATTTATTAATGTAACATTAAAAGAAGATTCAGATGTTTTAGAAGAAGTAGTAATTTCAGGATTAGCTACAACAACGAAAAGATCGAATTTAGCCAATACAGTGGCAAGTGTATCAGCAGCTCAGTTAGCGCAAGTGACAAATCAATCTGGATTTGATAGTGCCTTGTCAGGAAAATTCACAGGAGCAGAAATTAGGGCAAATTCCGGGGCTCCTGGTGGAGGAATATCTATGAGATTAAGAGGAGTAACTTCTGTTTTTGGAAACCAACAACCTTTATTTATTGTAGATGGAGTTTATGTGGATAACTCTTCAATCTCGTCAGGTAACAATATAGTAAGTGAAGCAGCAGGAGGAGGAAATACCTCTACAAATCAAGATGATGCTTCAAACAGGATTGCAGATATTGATCCGGAGGATATTGAAAATGTTGAGATTTTAAAAGGGGCATCTGCAGCTGCGCTTTATGGTTCAAGAGCAGCAGGAGGAGTTGTTATTATTACTACTAAAAGAGGAAAATCTGGTAAACCTAGAGTTTCTTTTTCTCAAACTGTTGGATTAAGAAGTCCAACAAGGTTGTTAGGTTTAAGAGATTGGGATCAGGCAGAAATAACTGCTGCTGGTGGGCCAGCAAATGCAACTTTGAATGATTATGAAGCAGAGCTTTTTGATCACACAAGAGTTTCTACAACATCGAGATTTACTACTTCTGGAGGAAATGATAAATCGGATTATTTCTTTGGAGTTACTCATAAAGATGAGCCTGGTTTAGTAGAAAATACAGGATATGAAAAAACATCATTTAGATTAAATTTAGGTCAGAAATTAACAGATTGGTTAGATATTTATGTTACGTCTAATTACATCAATTCTGAAGCAGATAGAGGTTTTTTTAATAATGGTAATGCTAACAGAACCGTTGGTTATGCCTTGGCTTTTACGTTTCCTTGGGAGGAATTATCTCCAGTTAATGGAGTTTTTCCAGCAGGAGCAGCTGGGTCTAATGTTTTAGAAACTGTAGCAAATACAACTAATAGAGAAAATGTAAATCGTTTTATAGGAAGTGCTAAATCAAACTTGCAGATTTTAGATTCTGACATGCATAGACTAAAGTTAACTTTAGAATTAGGTTTTGATCAATATACTTTAAGAACAACAAATATTTTCCCAAGAAGTTTATCATACTTTAGAGATCCAAGTACATTAAGAGGTGCTGCTATTTCTGGTACTACGGTAAATACAAATTATAATCTTTCGGCATTTTTAGTTTATAATTTAGACTTTGAAAATGGTTTAGGGTTTACGACTCAGGCGGGTACTTTCTTACAAGATTTTGATCGTAATACTGTAATCACTGTTGGAACAGGATTTAATGGTTCTTTAACTAACTTAGGACTTGCGGAAAATTCTTCTGTTACTCAAGATATAAGGTTACAAGAAGATACAGGTTTCTTTGTTCAAGAAGAAATTAATTATGCTGATAAAATTATTGCAACATTAGGTATTAGAGGTGATAAGTCTACAAATAATGGAGATGCAGATGAAATTTTCTATTATCCTAAAGCGAGTTTAGCAGTTAATGTTCATAAATTAGGGTTATTTGAATCTGAAATTTTTTCAACAATTAAGCCAAGAGTAGCGTATGGAGAGGCTGGAAGATTTCCTCCTTTTGGAAATAAATTTACGCTAACAACTGGGCAATTCATTGATGGAAGTTCCGGTTTAGCTCCTGGAACATTAAGAGGAAATCCAAATATCAAGCCAGAGCGTCAAAAAGAATTAGAATACGGTCTAGATTTAGGACTATTTAATAATAGAGTTGTTTTAGAAACTACTTTTTATAACAAAGAAATTGAAGATTTAATTATTCAAGATCAAATACCTACTTCAAGTGGACAAACAAGTGAGTCTAAAAACGCTGGAGCTTTAGCTAATAATGGTATAGAAATAGGTTTAAATGCGAGCATAATAGAGAAAGAAGATTTTTCTTGGAGTGCTAATTTGAAATGGTGGAAAAACACTTCTGAAATCACTCGTTTAGATGTTCCTGCTTTTGCGACAGGAGGATTTGCATCATCATTAGGAACTTTTTACATTCAAGAAGGATTTAGTGCTACGCAAATTGTAGGTACATACGATAGTACTGGATTAACACCAGAAGCTATAGCGCAAATAGATCCAGAAGGGGATGGGTTTGCTGTGTATGGTAATGCAGAGCCAGATTTTCAAATGTCGTGGCAAAACCAGATTAGTTATAAAAACTTCGATTTAACATTTTTATGGCATTGGAAAAAAGGTGGGGATGGAATTAATTTAACAACTTTACTTTATGATTTAGCAGGAACTACTTGGGATTATGATGATACTGGTTTAGATCCTTTAGGAGTACAAACGAACGGAGAATATAGATCTAGTTTAGCTTTCGTTAATCCAGCACCAGTAATCGAAGATGCAGGATATATTAGATTACGTGAAGTAGGTTTGTATTACACATTTGACGAAAATGTATTCAAAGGTTTTGAAAGAGTGAAAGTTGGAATTTCTGGTAGAAACTTAATTAATATTTTCGATTATAATAGTTACGATCCTGAAGTTTCTAACTTCGGAAATAATGTTTTAGCAAACAATGTAGAAGTAACTCCTTATCCAGCTTCTCAGTTTATTAACTTTCATTTAAATGTTAACTTCTAAAAAAAATACAATGCTTAAAAATAAAATTTCAATTTTAATATTAGTGTTCACAGCTGTTTTTTTTACAAGTTGTGAATTAGAAGATTTACCTAACGAAAATGCTCCTACTCTAGAGAGTTTTGCAGATGGTGCTTCTCAGGCTGATGTTCAATCTTTAGCAGTAGGATTAGAGGCAGTAATGAGAAATGATTTAGAATTTCACTATCAAACAATTAGTTATATCGGTAGAGAGTATTATGATTTAACAGGAACAGATCCAAGATATACAGGAGAGTTGTTAAAAGGTCCTTTAGATAATAATGGATTTTTAACTACACGTGCTTATTCTGCTTGGTATAGAGTTGTAAAAGCAGCAAATGTTTTAGTAACTGCTGTAGAAAATTCTGAAGCAGGTTTTTCAGATGCGACTAAACGTTCTTATTACGGATATGCAAATACCATTAAAGCTTACGCGTTATTAATGGTTGCTAATCGTCAATTCAGTAATGGAATTAGAGTAGATGTTGCAGATCCAGATAATTTAGGTCCGTTTTTAGGATATCCAGAAGCTTTAACTGCAATTAGAAATTTATTGAATGATGCAAATTCAGATTTAACAAACGGTGGAGGAACTTTCGACTTTCCTATTAGTTCTGGTTATGATGGGTTTGCTACACCAGCAACATTTGCTACTTTTAATAGAGCTTTAGCGGCTAGAGTAGCATTATATCAAGGAAATAAATCAGATGCTTTATCATTATTAGGTAATTCGTTCTTTGATATTTCAGGTGCTTTAAATGTAGGAGTTGCTCATGTTTTTGGAGCTACAGGAAACGATGTTTTAAATGCTCAATTTTATGTTTTAGGTCAATCTGGTCAAGAGTATATGATTCATAATTCTTGGATTGCAGATGCTGAAGCTGGAGATACAAGAGTTGCAAATAAGTCATTTATGCTACCAACACCAAGAATGTTTGATGATTTAACAGCAACACATCAAATGGCTTTATATACTAGTAATACCGATCCTGTATATTTAATCAGAAATGAAGAGTTAATTTTAATTTATGCAGAAGCTAATATCGGAACTAATAATGCTGAAGCTGTAAATGCAATAAATGTGATTAGAAACGCTGCTGGATTAGCAAATTATTCTGGAGCTACAACAGATGCTGCTTTGGAATTAGAGGTATTAAACCAAAGAAGGTATTCTTTAATTGGAGAAGGACATAGATGGATTGATTTAAGAAGAACAGGAAGATTAAATGATGTTAACTTCTTGCCTTTAGATAGAATGGGAGATAATGCTTTAGATGCGTTTCCAACTCCATTTAGTGAAAATGTGAATTAAAATAGAAGCAACAATAAAATGAAAAAGCAATCTCAAACGAGATTGCTTTTTTTATGGCTCAAGCTTGAGATTAATTTTTTTATTTTTTAATGAATAGTATTGTTTTGTCACCTTCAGTTGTACTTATTTTCGCAATATAAATACCTGAATTTAATCCTTGAGAGTTTACCAAAGTTTCTTGAGTGTTTAAGTTTTTGTAAGATCTAACTTCTTTACCCAGAATACTGTATAGTTTAATTGAAGTAATCGTAGATCCACTAGTTTTAACGTTCCAATTGTTAGCTGATGGATTTGGAAACACTGAAAAAGAACTTAGTTTGTTTTCTTCTACGCTAGCTATAGCAGATTCTTTGTAGAAATAAATATTATCAATCCAAATATTTCCATTTCCATCGTATTTAAACTGATCAATTTGAGTTAAATCTACAATGTCACTAAATTCAGTCAGAGGAATATCAACGCTATTCCATGCTTCAACAGAACCAGATGGGATTAAAAAGTATTCTTTTTCGACAGCAGGATTAACAACTGCCGAAGAATTAATTAAGAAAATGCCTAAATCGGTTGAGCTCTTAGCCCAAAAATCAATATGTAAGTGTGTTTTTCCAGATACATCTACAGGGCTCGCTAAAGCATGTCCTTGATAATTTAATCCAGCTAGTTTAATTGTATTGTTGGTGTTTACCATGACTTCTGAATATGTTGTAGACTGCCCCCAGTCAGGGTTGAAATTTGTTCCAGAAACATTACTGTAAGTATCACTGTAGATTGAAAGTACTTCAA
>ERZ1740052.178-NODE-178-length-21382-cov-7.877761_pt1 | contig 21382 bp, 6 predicted proteins | sample MGYA00581750_ERZ1740052 | MGnify/ENA primary metagenome ERZ1740052 (study PRJEB43018, sample SAMN04849743) | marine metagenome | isolation source: floating plastic debris | place: Pacific Ocean | collected 2008-08-30 | study: EMG produced TPA metagenomics assembly...
TCCGTTAAAATACTGTGCTGGATCTAAAACCAACATCAATGGTAATTTTAAATCAGCAGTGGATGTATTGGTAATCGTAACGTCGTAAGAAACGGTTTGATTAAGTCTGTTGGAGCGTGGATTATCAAATTTGAATTCTACTGAATCGCTAAAATCGGAAACTGCGGTAAATTGAGCCTTATAACCGCTTTCCATTTTCAACCCAGCACTACTTTCCAAACTAGGTAAAATACTAATTTTATATTCACCAGCATTTATCCCATTAAATTCCAACAACGCAGTGCGGTTGATTTTATCGTATCTAACCGATATTGGATTAACGATATTTCCGGCGATATCTATTAATTGATAGTTGTTGGGATTAAATACAGAATTTTCATCGTGAATATCACCTTCAAACATATCCGTATCGAAGCTAATGCTTATTTTACCTTGCGGTAAAGCAACTGTAGAGCCGGGTGCTGGATTTAATGCTTTGACATCGGGAGACAATACCTGAATGAAAATATCTATTTGACTGCTTTGACTAACCAATACTTTTCCATCAATGGTAGTTTCGACAATTTCTCCACGACTTCCACCTTCGGCAATTGTAATTGATTCCAAACTCGCGGTATCTACCATATGTAATTTACCGCTGTTGTCGGAAACAAATATTATGTCTTTCAGTTGAGAATCTGGCTTACCAAAGGCAATTGAGTCAATAGGAGAATCAAACTCTACCATCAACGTTGCTTTCCCATCTTCTTTATTAAAACTAATTACATTGCCACGCTTCGGATAAGTAGTAGCCCATAATTTACCATCATGAGGATTAATTGCTAAATTATCAACTCGAATGTCGCTATAATGCTCAAATGTTTCCGTTACAGGATTAAATACTTCTATACCGTTGCCGGAAGCGACATAAATTAAATTATCAAAAGAATTAATTGCTAACCCAGTTGTAATACTGTCACCATACTCCTTGATTATTTCCCCAGATTGTGGATCGAGTTTAATTAAAGAAGCACCACCAGTAACACCCCATAAGAAACCATCTTTATCTAAAGCTAAATCAAAAACAGGATATTTAAGGATTGCAAACGGTGAATCAGCAACACCACCTTCCCTATCAAAACGGTATAGGGAACCACGATTGCTACCGCCAGAAGCAATTACATCACCATTATCCATGACGGCGATCGCCATAGCACCAATTTCACCATGACTTTGCTGTATATTGGTTGCAAAGGATTGTGCTGTAAATGGACGAAGTACTTTATCAAATTCTGGTTTACTATTATCAGATAATGAAGTTGGTATTTCTGCCTTCCTTGCTTCGATAAATAATTTGTTGGTGGATGGTATATCTATTTTTGGTGTACGAATAATTTCTGGTTGACTGGTTTCTGCGACGGTTGGTATAGAACCTAAATTAACGGTAGCACCATCAGACGGTGCATTAATTCCTAAAATCGGTTGCTCTGTATTTCCTGCGTTATCTGTAGCGAGAGCAAGAAATTCATAACTACTATCTGCTTTACCACTAAATACAGCTTCTGTATCGGTAGTTTGTCGCTGCCAAATTCTAAAATCACCACCGTTTTCCGCTACATATACGGTAACGTGTTTGATTCCAGAGCCAGCTTCATCATCCAACGGTTTCCAACTTACTAAATAATCGCTGCTACCTTCTACTTGTTGCAAAGAATCATAAGTTGAATTTTCACCATCAACTTCTTCACCCAAAGGTTTTACGTTAACCTTTGTACCTGGCGCTTCTCCATCAACTATATTTTCTGCGTTGACAGTTTCAATTGGTGCGGCATTATTATAGAAAACCCTAGCGCTAGAGTTTATTACAGCACCAGTTGCAATATCAGAAGAAGGTAATACGGTATAGGAAACAAAACCGCTGCCAATCGAATCTTCGGTATTGGGTAATAACAAACCGATATCTGGATTTTGAATCACTTCGCCAGTATTGGCATCGATTGCTTGAATTAACCAGCTAACGGTGTTGCTTTGCGGCTCTAATCCAGCACTGACTCGTAAATTAAACCCTTTGCTTTGACTAAAATCAAATTCTTCTTGTAAGAAAGCACGTCCTGTGGGAACATTTACTTCAATATCTCCCAATCGTAAACTACCCAATTGGAAGGTACGAGGATCTAAATCTTCATCAAGTTTTGTAACGATTCGGATTTCTCCTACTGCTGATGTTGAGGTAGAATCCGTTTCAAAATTGATTGTGTATGGTAATTGTGCATCTAATGGGATAAAATTATCTTCACCATAACCAATTGGTCCTGTAATTGATGCTAATTCATTAAAAACACTTTCTGTATTAAAGAATTGATCGAAAGATGGACGTGGTATGGTAACTGTTGGTGGTAAATCAACTCTTGCTTTCTTGAAGGGTACGTATACGTTAAAGGCGCTCGTGTGAGTTACTTGAGTTAATTCTTTATCAAAATCGTTTAAATTCCGGATATCACCATCAGTTTCATTGTCAGGTTTGTGTCCATACCATTCTCTAATCTTACTAAAGAAAGAAACTAAATCACCGTCAGTTAATATTGAATCACCACTCTGTCCTAATAACAAGCCACTTGCTAAGGTTGCCATCAAGCTGATAACTTTAGTATTCTCTCGAATTGGGGGAATACCGTCTTCTTGACGCAGCAATCCTGCTGATTCTAAAGCTGCTAAATAAGAATTTGTCCAGGTTTCTTCATTTGATGCCAGATTAACTAAAGCTGTTGATGCTTCGCTGTCGTTAAGAATAGCTTGTCGTAAATTTAATGCTTCGGAGGTTTGCTCTGCGATAAATTCATCGCGAGTCATTACCGTAGCGGTTGCGAGGATATTAAATTTAAAAGCAATTTCTTCATCGCTGATACTTTCTAGTAAATCTGGATTTATCTCTAATAATTCTTTTAATCCAGGATAAGTATGAACGTTGAAGGTTTTACCGACATAACCAACATTTGGTAAGTCTACCACATAACCGGGAGCTAAAATTCTACCGTCGGTATTAACATCAGATTTCAAAGCAGCCCAAGGTACATCATCTGATAATTTATCACCATCTGGTTCACCACGTAAATTCGAGGAAAATTGTACGTAGGGTAATCCTTTTAAATCTTTCTTTTCTGAATCAGGAACTAGAAAATCAGATAATATACCCAGTTTTTCATTTTCTCCCAATTCGGGAATACCAAATTGGAAGTGAACGTAAGGGGTATCAACATTAGTTAAACTTTGTAAAGATACGCCATAAGTTCCCACATCCCCAGGTGCTAAAACTCTAGGTCCTCCCAAACCTATGGTAACATCTTGTTCAATCGCTCTTTCTACTAAATAACGATAAGGTAATACTGCTTCTTCTCCATCTGAATTAATTACTTTAACGTCATACAAACCGTGAGGAGCGTTGGTGAGATCGAAGATAGCTTGAATATGAGTATTATCTATAACCTTGTGATCAACAGGGATATATTCCGCAATTCCAGGTCTGACAAGCTTTACAGCCGCTTTTTCGTTAAATTGCGCTCCGTAGATATTGGTGGTAACGTAACGACTGTCACCACCTCTATCTGTAACAACATCCGTAACTCCAAACGGTAATTCCTCTGCAATCAAGTTTACGTTTGCAGAATTTCCTTCAACTGTACGAAGTAAAACATAATAGGTACCATTTTTAGTATTAGATACCGTTGCTGTTTGTTTATCTCCGATAATTCCAGTAGAAGCAGCATCATATTCTACCCCAGAAGGTGCATCATTGTATCTAACGAAAATTTCATTGAAAGCAGCTTCTTCACCATTTAAGGTGATGCGTAAGGTTTGATTTGCTTTTACATCTATTTTGTAAAGTCTTTCTTGCTCTTTACCTAAGCAGATATCATCTTTACGTAAATTTAGCTGTAGGGATTCTGCGTTAATTTTAAGTTGATTGGTGGAAAGTACAACATTATTTTTCTCTCCAATACCAAAACCTTCCCAAACTTGATTGTAAACATCGTTGCGAATGATGATACGGTAATCCTTGGTGGGATCGACAGCAGGAAGATAAGTTGTTAATTTACCTTCGTAAAAAGAAGGATTTTCTGTATCTTCTTTACCTGCTAAAAATCCTTGATTGTATTGGTAATATCCCAGCAGCGTGTCGTTGATATCCCATTCGTTGTCTTTGGAAAGGTAAACAGCATCAGCCCAGTTAGCTGAAGTTGAATTATCGCTTTGATTATTTACCTTCCAAGTAATTTCTACTTCTTCCCCTACATTCCCACTATTGTTGCTAATAGAGATACTTTCCTTCTCATTATCAACAACCAAATCAACTTCCGGGGGACGTTCGATTATTAAAGCTTCGTTGCTATACTTATCGTTATTATTTTCATTTGCACCTTCATAAACCTTACCACGTACTTGCCTTCTCGTTGGATCGGTGACTACAAAGACGTAATAAGATGCGCTGTCAATTACTTCTGAGTTATATAGTCCAGCAATATTTACAGGAATATCAAGAGTTTTATTTGTAATTGTATAGCTTTCACCGGCTCTTAGAATACCTTCGTAGTCTACGTAATCTAAATAAATATCTCTATTTAAATCAAGGTATTTGTCGCGGGATAGATAAATTAAATCAGTCCATTCTTGTTGTGTTTCTGGGGTATCGCCATCTCCTCTGTTGGTTACTGTATAATCAATTTTAAAAGATTGTCCAGCTATTGCTTTAGAATCATCGGCTTTAATTGTTACGTCTGTTGCCTGTAAATCTGCTGATGGGCGTAAGGTAACTTGTAGAGATGTGGATGCAATGTTATTGTCTTCGTTGTCGAATTCCGGTACCCTCGCCAAGGTGCGGTTAACACCTTCAAAGCCGATATTAGGAACGATTTTATCTTCAACCAAATTAGAATCGGTAAATACTAACAGTTGATAATTACCGTCAATTCCTTCTGGTAAGGTGATTGTTGCCTTACCTTGATAGGTTTCGTTTAAGTTAACACTTCCTTCGCGTTTATATTCTCCTAAATAAATGTCACTTCTATCTAAAGAATTATCTTGAGAAAGATAAACTCTATCGTACCATTCATTTTCTCTTGTATCTCTCGTTCCTTTATTGGTGACATCCCAAGTTACTTCAATTGTTTCTCCTGATTGAATTCCTGGAATATTGTCGGTTTCTAGTACTTTGATACTCTCGTTTAAGAAAAGTAAATCTGCTTCTCGATAAGTGACGTTGATGGAAGTATGATTTAAGTTGTTATTGGTGTTTTCATGAACTCGATATTCAAAGCTTTCTCTCTCTAATTCGTTATTTCCTTCTTCTGGTAAATCACCACGGAATCGAGAGGTATTACTATCATGACTGTAATTGGTGCTGACATGAATGTAATATTCTCCATCGTAACCAGGAGGTAGAATAACTTCCGCGCTGTTGGTGTAGGTATCTCCAGCACCAAGTTGTGTTTGGGGGCTATAAGGAACAAAACCTATTTTAGTTTGATTGGCACCTCTAGCATTAAATTCGGATTTATCAGAAATCCAAATTTCATCATACCAGTAACGGGTACCTTCCCATACAGGTGCGCCATTATTTTGTACTATCCACTCAATTTTAGTTGCATCCCCGGAATAATTTTTATCCGAAGCTTCTATGGGTTTAACTTTAATACCAATTACCTTCAAGTCAGAAGGATTGCTGGTAACATTTATATCTGCACTCTTCTCGTTATTATCAGTTAATAATCCTTCCCAAACGCTGTTACCTGCGTTAATTTTGATAATTACATATTTACCTTCAACACCAGGAGATAATACTGTTTCTAAAACTCCGGTATAGCTATCTCTTGCACCTAATTTACCATCGCGTTTAAAACTTCCTAATTTCCATTCCTTGGCATCTTTTTCACCTAAAGTTGGTTTGTCGGAAATGTAAACTTCGTCATACCAAATATCTTCTGTGGTTGGAATATCAGTTTCATTCTTGACATCCCAAGTTACCTTGAACGATTCTCCACCTTTGGCATTGGGAGTATAGCTTGAATCAACTTTATCTAATACTAAATCTGGTGCTGGAATTAATTTTACTGTAATTTCTCTGGATGAAAAGTTGTTTGATTCTAATTCGTTTTGTGGATTGCTGGTATTTGAATTCTCGTTGTTATTTCCAGAATCACCTGTATTGGAATTAATATCTAAATTGGTTTCTGTAACGTCTTCATTTGAATTAGACCATACGGTAATATAATATTGACCACTAACTTGTCCGGGAAGAGTTACCGTTACTTCTTTCTCATAATAATTAATGACATCAATACTGTCAAAAGTAGTTTGTAGCGCACCATTATGAGTAAAGTTATCTAATAATATATCACCCAATTCTGCTTGTGGTCTTCTGTTAGGTTGAGTGGTTAACCAAACGCTATCAGTCCATCTATTTCTGTCGGTTTCTTCTACTCCTTGATTAGTTACTTTGTAGCTAACTTTAATGGACGAACCTTCATATGCTTCACTAATTACTTTGACATCGCTGGTAACTAAATCTGATGGTTCAAGAGATTTTATTTGTATTTTTTTGTATGATTCGTTTTTCTCGTCTTTAGGATATTCATCAATTGCGTTACCTACATCAGATTTGACAATTATATAAGCACTTTCTTTGAAGCGTTTGGGAATTTCAAAACTTTTATCAACTACTGTACGATAACTATTTTTAATATCTGGAATATCGCTGCTGATATTACCGTTTAATCCTTCTAATGCTGCACCATTAATAAAGCTACCAATTAAAATATCGTCGCTACTAATTTCCGCATCAAGAGATAAGTATACATTATCCGTCCAGGTACCAGTCGCTGCAACTGTTCCTCTGTTAACAATTGTAAATGCGATTGATTTTTCTGGGACTTTTGTTCCTGCTTTTATCTCAGTTGTAGGAACTTGAATGCTTTTTAATTCTACTTGTAAATCTGGACGGTCTGGTAAACTTATTAATAATCCATTGTCTGAATTATTGCTATTGTTAGAATCTATCGGTTCATAAAGCGATTTTGTACTATTGGTTTCAACTACTATTTCATACAAACCTTGAGTTCTTTTTCCTATCGTAAATGTTTCGGTACGTTGATATTTTTTACCCGCTCCGATATCACCTTGATATGTAAAATTCCCTAAATAAACAGTGCTTTTATCTTGTTTATTTCTGAGATATATTTTGTCTACCCAACTACCAATAGCATCTGCATTTGTACTTTGATTTATTACTTCCCAAGTAACGTCTATTTTCTCACCTGCTGTTACTGTTTGAACTGCTGTAATTTCCCCAACTGTTAAATCGGGAGCAGGAGCCGGAGTTATTTGAATTAAATTGTCTTTGTTATCTTTACTATTATTGTTGTCAAAAATTGATTCGTATAGGTTGCTGTTATTCTCTCCTGTGGTAACTTCAAAGTAATAATTACCTGCTTTTAAATCCAAAGGAAGTTTTATGTCTACTGTTCGAGTATATGTATTTTCACCGCCGATATTAGATAAAATACCTATACGGTCAAATCTTTGACTGTAGACTGAATTACCATTTTCATCATATAAAACAACTCCGTCGCTCCAAGAGTTGGTGTTGGTAACGGTTTTTCCTTGGTTTTCAACTGTCCATTCTAATTTTACAGTTTCTCCGGTTTGAGGTGTTGTGTCTTTAGTAGAAACGTTAACTTCTGTAACGATTAAGTCTGCATATTCCGATTTTGCTACGAAGAATTGGTTTTTAGCTTGATTTTGATTATTATCCTTAAATCCGTTTTCAAAGATGGTTGCTTGAGTTCCCGTTTCTACGTAAAGGTTGTATTTTCCTTCAAAATCTTGTGGTAATTGGATATCTATTGAAGGGTTGTAGAATTCGTTTTTCTCTAAGAAACCTGTGTGGGTGAATTCTTCGATGATGATATCGTCACCGTTACCAATTTTATCGTCAACTGATGCAATTATGCGATCAACCCATTCACCAGTTTCACCTGCACCTGTTCCTATATTAGTTACTTTCCAGCCCACTTTGACTGTTGCGGGATTGCCGATTGTGGTTTCGGTTATAGTTACATCGGATACTGCTAAGTCTGCGTAGTTTGCTAGCTCGATTTGTAGTTTTTGGTAGACGGTGTTTTCTTCAGCAGCGTTACCTGAAGGATCGAGTTCTGTGATATTGTCAGAAGCGTCGGTGACTATGTATAGATATCTTTCTCCTTCGAGATTTAAGGGTAATTCAATATCTATGTTTTTTGAATAGCTTTGTTTGTCGGTTAATCCAGTGTTGTGTTGAATTTCTTTGATGAAATCGCTGCTGTTGGGAGAAAAGGTGTCTGGAGAATCGTCTGATAGGTAAACTCTGTCTAACCATGTTCCGGATGTTGCTGCGCTTCCGTTGTTGGTTACTTCCCATCTTAGGGATATTGTATCGCCGGAGGTTGGATTAGTTTCTACCTCGATTATTTGTGGAGCTAAGTCAACTCTGCCTACGGTTAGTTTACCAGTTGATACTGCACGGTTGTTGGTTTCTTTGGTTCCTTCGTATATTTCCTCTCTTTCATCTGCGACGATGATAACTCTATAATCGCCGTCTGCTATATTTTTTGGTAAGGTTAATTGATATTTTTCAACTGGTAGTACTGACTTGGGTTTAATTGTATTAACTGTATGAGTGAAAGATTTTTCAACTATGGCTTTGGTTAATAATTCCTTGGTGTCGGTGATGGAATTGTAATCTTGTTCCGAGACTAAATAAATTTCATCAACCCATGTGCCGATAGCATTAGCATCCCCGATATTATAAACATCCCAGCTAACTTCAATATTCTCTTTGGGTTGTGCTTTCTCTTGTATAACAACATTACGAATTTCTAAATCGGGTAGCGGTATTGGTTTTTCTGTTATGTTTACTATTTTACTGCTTGCTGAATTATTGCTTTCGCTAAATTCAGATAATTCTTTATCAGTATCGGTTTTGACAATAATTTGATAATTACCTTCTCCCAGTTGCTGGGTAAGATTGGAATCTAAGGTTACTTGTGCTGATAACTCCGTTTTGGTACCTGCTGCGATAGTAATTGGAGAATCGGGAGTGAAGGTTGTTAAAAGAGTTTTCCCGTCATCATTAGATAAGTAGATTTTGTGTTCCCAAGTTCCCGTTACATCTGCTGTACCGATATTGTTAAGTTCCCAATCGACATCAAAGGTTTGCCCAAAATATAAATCTGTTGAGTCTGTTGTTACTCCTTCTACTTCCAAATCGGCAATTTGTAGAGAAATTTTACGTGCTGCATAATTGTTATTGTCGCTATTTTCTGGCTGCTCTTGATTTCCGTCGGTTACAAAAATTAAGTGAAGATTAGCTAAGTCGTTTACATCTGTAACTGAGGGATAATCTGAGATAGTAATTTTTTCGTTGAACTGATATTTACCGTCTACAAATGTTTTATCATTTGTACTGAAAGAAGTTATTTTAAGATCTTCGTTATTATCATATTTATTATCGGTGGAAAGGTAAATGTAGTCATTCCAATTGGGCGATACTTCAATATCTCCAGTGTTTTCTACTTCCCAAGATACGTTGAATTCTTTATCTAAGATGACAGTGGATGGTGCGCTATGGTTGTCAGTTACTATTAAGTCTAATGTGCCGGAAGTGTTAGCTTTTAAATTATAAATTACATCTTCCGACGTATCCTTACTGTAAAATCTTACAAAATAATTTTTATCTTCTTCTGGAGTAAAGCTTATTGTTGAATAAATAGAATTACCATTATCTTCAATACTATTAACTTCCTTAAAATCTTCATCAACTACTTCTAAATATGTACCAAACTCCGAATTTGAAGACGAATTAGATAAATTAGCAGATAAATTAATTGTAAGTAATTCTCCTGGAATAAAATCAGTTAATTGATATGTATCTGTAAAATATTTCTTCCTCTTAGAATAATAAAAATCGGTATTTTCTAAATTACCATTTTTAGAACCACTAATAGCTGATATTGTAGGTAAAGAATCAAACTTTAACTCAAAATCACCAGTTTCACTATTGCCACTACCTGTAACTCTAACTATATACTTCTTATCAACTTCTGGAATAAAAATTGTTCGATATTCTCCAGTAGAATTTTTTGCTCCAAAATCATCATTAGCTTTGTATATTGGTTGTGGTACTTCATCTATTGGTTCTACTATATCTCCTGCATCAAATACTTCTAAATAACCGTCAAATGTAGCGTCTAAATATAAACTAACCGCACGATTTTGAGCGAAATTTGATAAGTCTAATCGATAATCCTTAATATAACTATTAAATCGCGCGGGGTTTGCTAAATCATTTTCTGTAAGTTGTTGCTCGGGTAAATTGCTATCAATTTTTATAATTGGTAAAACTGAAGGTGATTCTATTGCTTTTAATTTATATCCACCTGTTTGATTGGCTTCATAGCTGCTTACTCGGACAATATATTTTCTATCTTTTTTAGGAATAAAACTTAATTGAGTAAAATTATATTCATCAGTTTCATTTGATACTAGAGTTTCTTGACTATGTTCGTTAACTTCAACTACTTCCAAAGAAGGGTATAAATTATCAATATTATTAGAGGTAAGTTTTAATGTCAGAAGTTTACCTACTGTATAATCAAGTAATTCGTATTCATTACTAAATTTATCCTCACCTGAAAGATTATACAAATCTTGTTCACTTAATTGTTTTTCAAAACTATCATCTTGTATTGAAAACGGATCTAATTTTGTAGTGCTTATTGTATATGCTTCGCTTTCTGCTCCATCGTAACCGCTAATTCTTACTAAATAATTAACGTCTGATTGGGGGACAAAAAATAAACGCGAACCACTTTCTGAATATTCACCTTCGACATCAGCTAATTGTTCGAGATTATCTAATGTTTCTGCATTATAAAGTGTTATTTCGTTATCGAATTTATCAGATATGACATTTAAAGTAACTAATTCTCCTTCTTTAAAGTTTTTTAGTTGATAATAATCAAATACACTATCATCGTATGCATCGGTACTTACATTCAAATTACCGTTTTCGATTTTTTTATCAAAATCAATTACTGGCATTTCTTCAACGAATAGTGAATATTCTTCCGATTGCAGATAGTTGTTGCTGCTAACTTGTATATAATAGTTTGTGTTTATATTAGGAGAAAAGACTATAAATTGATTATTACTATCTTTACTACTAATTGTAGTATAATCAATATCACTATCCGGATTATTTAAATCAACTATATCTAAAAATGCTTCAAATTCTGTAGAAGTAACTTTGATACTAACTAACCTATCTGGTGTTGTATCGGTTATCTTATAAACATCTTTATAATAACCCTTTTGTTCTGAATAATATTTATCAGTATCGCTCAATAAGTAAGATTTTTCGTGTCCCAGTACAGAAACTTCTGGTATTTCTGTAAAATCAATTTTGTATGTTCCTAATGAATCGGAAGAATCACCACTAACTTTTAGTATATAATCTATATTTTGTTGAGGAGTAAAAATTATTGATGAATCATAATAATAAGTAAAATCTTCATTTCCAACATATATAATTTCCTGATTTGCAGCGTTGATTAATTCTATATATCCATCAAAATTATCATCTAAAGATGATAAGCTTAATACATATGTTTTGCCTTCTTTTAACCCCTCTAATTGATAATTATTGCTGTAGTTTTCAAAACTTGATGATTTTGGATTAAGGTTAATAAAATCTTCTGATGTTAATTTACCATTTAAACTATTTGATGACGAATCTGAAAGAGTATATGTAGGAATATCTATAGGTTGAGTTTTTAATTCATATTTACCTATTTCCTCATCGTTATAGTTCGTAACTCTAACTGTATAGTTTATCCCAGAAGTAGGGATAAATATTAATTGCGAGTTGTAATTATCATCGGATTTATCAATCGAATAAATGACTTCTTGAGTATCTGTATTAACTAATTCTAGCTGAGTATTAAATTCTTGAGAATCTAACTCAATTTTTATCGGTTTACCTACAGTTGTACCTGTTAGTGAAAAATCATCTATATAAGTGCCAAGATAGGCATTATAATCGTCTAAATCAAGTGTTCCAGGTATTATACTACCTTCACCTGAAATCTCAGGGTTTGATGTGGAAGAAACTTTAATATTATATTTTAAGGGTTCGTTAATATTAATGTTTTGTGATTCCGAATCAGAATTGCTTATCCGAACAATATAATTCGTATTAGATGCAGGAGAGAAAATCAGATATGAGGAATTATCGCTTGAATCGCTTTTATCAGCGTAATCATTACTGTTAACTATATTATTGTTGCTATCAATGTCTACTACTTCTACATATGTTTTAAATTCGTCTGAGTCAATTTCTATCTTTACTAAAGAGTTAGATTCTAAATTTGTCAATTGATAATCATCTACAAATTGATTATCTTCCCCACCATCCGCATTTGCGTCTGTATTGCTTAATTCACCTGGGAATGAACTTCCAGAAGGATAAATTTTAGTTAAGTTGTTTACATCTAACGTGTAATCTCCTGTTTTTCCTTCGTTACTACCAGTAACTCTGACAATATACGTATTGTTTTCTTGAGGAGAAAAAGTTAATCTTGTTTTGAAATTTTGATCGGAATTATTAGAAGCAACCTCTTCATCAGTGGTAAGGTTATAAATATTTACATAACTATCAAAATCTGAAGATAAAAAATCTACACTTATAATTTCTCCCGCTTTTAAATTTGTTAACTGATAGGCATCAGTATAGTAATATACCCCATCTTCTTGATACAATAAATCGTCTTTACTTAATTTGGGTTTTGGCTCTGCTAAACTACCATCAGAAGAAAGTTTGGGTAAGCTATCACCAGGGGAAAGTGTAGGTAATTTTGTGCTGCTAAGACTATATACTCCTGTTTTTCCTTCACCAAGGTAATTACTAACTCGTAATATATAGTTAATATCTGCTTTTGGTGTAAAGGTTACATAGGATGAATTACCTCCAGCAGAGTTATATTCGTCTTCAATAATTGCTTTTTTTATATTATTAACATCAAAAATTTCTAAGTGAGTATCAAAATCATCAGAAGATAATTTGATATTATAAACATCACCAACATTCAAGTTTGTTAGTTGATATTCGTTAATGTAATAGTCTGTCTCATTTGGGTAATTAGCATCATCTGTGGATAAATTAGCATTCTTGATAATTCCGTTATTGGTTACGAATGTTGGTAGCTTGTTAACTTGAAGTGAATAATCTTTTAATTCATCTCCATCATAATCTTTAATTTCAAGTAAATAGCTAGTATCTTTTTGGGGAGCTAAAACTATACGCGAATTCGTTCCGCTACCAGAATTATTATCATCTATGATATATGAGCCATCCTGAATATCAGGATTTGTTACATATAACTGAGTATCAAATTCATCAGAACTAAGGTTTATTTCTACTGTTTCTCCTGCTTTTAAACCTAGTAGTTGATAGTCATGTTGTTCGTTGTCTAATCCATCTGGATAATCTTCTTTAGTAACTATATTGCCAACAGATATTGCTGGAAATTCTCTCGTTGTTAAAGTATAATTACCTGTCTCTTGTTCGTCATTACTTGTAACTCTAACTAAATAATTAATATCACTTTTTGGATTAAATCTTAATAAAGAACCGTTTTTACCACTATCAATGTCATACGCGATTTCTTCTAATGTAGCAGCATTTATCAATTGTAGATAATCATTAAAATCAGCATTAACTTCAATGGAAACGACTCTACCAGGTGTGATATCAGTTAATTGATAATCATCTTTATATCTGTTTTCATAAGCAGGGTTTTTATCATCTGTAATGCTAAGTCTACCTTTAATATTGCCACCGTTAGCTGAAATAGTGGACAATTCTAGATTACTTTCAGCCTGACTAAACTTTAACGGAGCAGCAACCGTTTCCGCACCATTATTACTCAAGGAATCATTTGCAGAAAAGTTGACTAATGTTCCATCCCCTGTTTCCCCTGTCAGAAAATCTGCACCGTCAAGATTATTACGATAAGGAATTGGAGGAATATATGGCTGCTGAGTAAATAAATTTGGCTGCTCAAATTTATTTACAGTGCTATCTTCTTCATCTTTACTATCACCTTGGGCACCATCTTTCTTAGTAATACGCTCTAATTCTTCTACAGGCTCAACACCGCTTGCAGTTTTTTTTATCTCTTTCGATACACCAAGCAATGAACTTGAGTCATCCAAGGGTGCGCCCAAGTTTGCGCTATCAATTAAAGATTCTCCCAATCCATTGTTATTTCCAAAGATATCAGAACCAGCCATATATTTACCCCAATATTAAAAGATTGATTGATACGTAAAAAAAAGGTTTATAAAGTATTTTAGGAAGAAGTCATTCTTCATGTAATGTAAGGACACGAGTCTGTTTTTCGCGCCCAATTAAATATGTTTTTATTTTTAAAGAGATTAATATTCAAAGTAAAAGGGAAGATTGATGCTCTTCCCAGTAAATGCTCACATCTAAATAACTTCTAAACGCTCATTGCGAATACATCTTTGCTTTCTTCTTGCAATTCAGATGTAATTTCTACGGTAGCTTCTGAAGCTTGTTCTGTTTCTGGAACATTAGCTAAAAACTTGTTGTTAACTAATTCTGAATAGGTAGTTACATCTGTCTGCCAATTTTCAATTGCTTTATGGAGATTTTCTTGCTTTTCTTCTTTTGTTTCTCCTTTTAATTCGTATGAGAAGCTACCGTTGAACATTACGATAGGTGTAGAAGTTTCGTCTTCTTTTCTCAATGCTGCTTCGCTGATGTTGAGGTACATGGAAGCGCGTTCGTAGTTGTATACTAAGTTCAAGGATGCACGCATTGGCTTATCTCCAACGGAAAGCCATGCTGCACCTGGTGAGAGTAAACTTTCTACATACTTGCTGGTTGGATCTTCAAAGTAACCCCTTGGGTTGATACCAACTGCTTCAAATTCCATGTTTGGTAATGCTTTTGCGTATTTGGATGCAATTGAAGCAATTTGTAATGAGGAGATTTCGCGATTTCCAACTGCTTCCATGAAGATTATACGGTTGGTTTCTGCTACGATGCTGATAACGTTATCGTTTGAATCGGTGAAGGTTAATTGCGCGTTTTGCTGAGTGTAAACTGGTTGACGCGCTAATTTGAAATCTTTGGGAATGATACCGCTGTATTGAAGGAATTCGGCATTTGCTACTGAAGGAGAGTGGTTGTTAGCGGCTAGTACTATTACTACATCTTGAATTGCGAATTTCATAGCGAGTATTGTTTATCTTATTGAATAGTTGTTTAATTTTTACTTTCACACACTTTAAATCTGCACTTCTTTATGAATAAAGAACTGTTAATAATTTATATATGTGCTTGTAGATATTTAATGAATGTAGAATGCCCGAATGAAGAATGATACAGAAATTCGGATTGAATTTCCCACCGTCGCACGGTGTAAGAATTGCGTATAAAGGTAACAGCCCCGAGAGCAATTCCACCATTCTTCATTCTTAATTCTTTTTCCTGTCTACTGTTCTGTTGTATTCTTCCTTTAGATAGATAAACATGAGAATAATTACCGAAAATTATCCGGAAAAAGAAATTTCCGTGTAAGCCGCGTTTATATTTTTAGTTTTTTAAAGTTGTTGTGAAGTTGAAGAGGTTAGTATAAGTTTGGTGTGATGGAGCAATAAGAGCATATGGTGGGGCACTACAAAAGCGTCCCCAGTAGCCTAACTTTAATACGGATTTCTATTTTGACAAAAATCAATTAATTCCTGAATTATCTAACTTGGTTTTAATCCAATAAATAGATTGCGGCGTTGCGACTTTTCTAACCTTCAAATTACTAAATTGAGATGAGGGCGCTTGTTCCCATGCACCTGCGATAATTTCGCTAAGATATTCTTTGCCAATTGAATTTCGCACATGAATCCATCTAGTTTTTCTAGGGTTTAATTCAAAAACAAAGGCTATTTTGGCGATTACTTCATCGATGATAGTGCCGCATCCCATATAAGTTTCAGGCGCATTCGGGTTGTCTTCTATAACGACGATTACCCTTTGAGTTTTCTTGTCATGATAAATTTTTACGTCCACTAGCGCTTCTTCAAATCCGCCACCCGAACACCATAGCGTTTTCTTTGATTGTAGTATCATTGTTCTATTCGGCTATTTGCTATATTATGGCTCAATAACAGGACAAATCGACAGGATATTTACAAGATTTGCAACATAATTTGCTCCCAAACTAGAAGTGAGTTTCTATCACTTACCTTGCTAATATACTTATTCACAACTTCTGATTCATCGAAATATCCCAGGTCATGCCATAGATGAGCAAGATAGATTGCAAATGCTCTATGAGTAGTGATGTCATGGAGATTTTTGTCGATGGCGCTTGCAGTTTTAAATGCTTGAGTTATGCTTTGTGGTGGTAATAGGCTGATGTGAAGTTTTAACTTAGCTAGCGCTATTTTGAGAGTCAAAATTAGCCCTGGTGAATTGGGGAACAATGGTGGTATTTGTACTTCACCGATTACCTGAATTAGTTCTTCCCTGGTTAAAGGTAAGAATGGGATTTTGGTTAATCGGCTGGGTATGGTGTGAGGTAAGGATTCGATATTAGAAGTTGTCAATATAAATACGGTATTACTTTCTTCTATTACCTTAAGCAAAGCTTGAAATGCAGCATGGGATGCAGTATCGCAATCGTGAATTATAGCTACTTTTTTATTGCTGATAGCTGGAGATTGGTTTGTCCAAGCGATAATGTTGCATACTTCTTCTATCTTGAGTGCTTCTACAATTTCATATCTATCTGGATGAGCTATGGCGCTTCCTAGTATTGAGTTGGCGATTATTTTTGCTGTGGTTGATTTACCAATACCCGGCATTCCGTAAAACAGCATTGATGGAAGATTATTTAAGTTAGGTGTTAATAATCTTTTTGCTAGTTTTTGTCCTTTGATTTGATTGAAATTCATAGTTAACAGAGTTTAATAATGGTGTTGATTAAAGTTTGTTGTGTTGGGTATTGATTGATGGAAGCTTGGAGAAGGATTAAATACTGCTCTTTCAATACTCCGATACTGCATCCTTCCACTTCTCTTTTGAGGTAGTAGATTCGGTTAGGGTTTTTGAGTAATAGATTTCGAGCTATTTCGCTATCGGTAATTTGGTTGATCAATCCTTCCTTGGTAATTAACCAAGTTTTGAAATAAGTAATTAAAGTTGCAAGCGTTGTTGCTGGGTTGTAATTACCAGCATCCATGATTTTCAATATTGAATTAGCTGTACAGATATCCCTTTGACGACAAGCGTTTGCGAGATTAATGGCGTTACCTATTTCATCATTTACTAGTGATTCAACGTGTTTCGCTTCTATTGGATTGGGTGCAACAGATGCTTTGAGTTTTTGCAATTCGGCGTGCATTCTGCGACTGTTATTACCAACCCTTTTAACCAATTCGTTAATAGCTGAAGGCGTGGAAATGCAACTTATACGTTTTGATAGATAAATAGCTTGGTTATGTTGAGCTTGGATATCCCATTGGGATATTTGATTGCATTCTATGATTTGGGCATTGTTGTACAACCATTTTCCTAAAGCCGTGCGCTTATCACACTTGGGAATGATGAATATGAGTTTGGATTTGGTATTGTTTTTGCTGAGATAAGATATAAAGGTTTTACCAAAGTTGAGGGTAGCTTTGTCTTTGAAAATAACTGTTTTTGGATAAAATAAGTTTGGGGTGCTGGCGATGGCAATTGCATCTTGTACAGATACAGACGATTCGATAATTTCTTGGGTTGAATTCTTTGCGATATCTTGGATTGTTAGCTGTTGGGTAAATTCGCAATCGCCGGTTATGAGATATATTTCCATCTTTTACTAATCTTTATAATTATAAAGCTTGTGGATGGAATTAAATCTTGATTCTAAAAATCGCGATATTAAGTAATATCAATTTTTTTGTTTGTTTACAAACAAGTTACTTTTTTATTGAACCTATAGAAGTAGGAGTTCGGATCTATAGCTAGGTTTAGTATTAAGCTTTTCTTCAAGCTTTGCATCTTTAATCACACCAATAATAAAATTAGTTCCACTTATATCTGTTTGTGTTACATTAATTTTTTCATGAGTCAGCCCATTTTCTCTAAATCGTGAATTAAACCATTAGGAGTATCATGAAAAATATGAGTATAAGCCCCACTAATTGCACTATAATCGGGACGCGGTTCCCCTTTCTCTAAGCTATCTTTAATTCGCTTATAAAGGTCTTTCATCCATAGGAGAACCATTGATACGTAGCCAGGTTTATAATTGATTTCTAGCTATGCGCTTATCTAATTCAGTCGTCCATCACGCTGCAATTTTTTCGATTTTATTATTTTATTCTTGCATAGTAAATATTTTTTATTAAATTAAATAAAGCGATATAATCTATTGACATATTTATGCTGCTGATATAAGCTTCATCGATACAACATCATATTTAATAGTATGGCATTTTCTACAACCGCAGTAACTGATAGAATCAAAACATTTAAAGAGTGCGACACGATAAGTGTCAAGTGGATACGGGATTTGAAATAATCCTCTGGAGTACACATTCTCCAGCCCACCGAGATGAGAGGTGTAGGAGTAATCCGAACCTGTGTGCAGATTCTCGATAAAGCCCGAAAGGGAGTGGTAGCCCGAAACTGAACGTCCAGGTAAGGGAGCCAGTGGGAAGTGAAATATGGCAAACGGAAGTGAACTTCTGCCGCTTCGTTAAGTTTGGTGAGTGAAATGACTGTTGATTACACTTTGTCCAAAAGGGATGGAAGCCGGACATAGTGCGTCTTTATCATTATGTCAATGTGTCACACGGCTCCCGGAGTAGAGGAAGTGCCTAAGTTTCATGCAAAACATCCATTTGATAAACGTGGTAAGCCCTGACGTTTGACTGTAAGAAATGGTCGATTTTCTTACCAAGCCAACCGCAAGGAAAGCCGAGAGTCAACAGGGTAGAGGATTCTGGAAAAAGCAAATGGTGTCACATCGAAAGATAACGGGAAAGCCTTTCGGGTATAACCGGACACATGAAGTCAATAGACTTTGCCGAGAGGTAGCCCACTTCCTTTTATGTTTGTTCTACCGAATATTTAATTTCTTAATGGAGACTTATGTAACCGTGAAAGATAGAATTCTCGCCACGAGGCAAGAAATCGGAGCGGGCAACTGGGAGGATATTAACTGGAAAGTTGTATCCAAGCGGGTTTGTAAATTAAGACACAGAGTATTCAAGGCAACTCAAAAAGCTAAGACAGGTAAATGTTGCTGGAATAATGTAAGAAGCTTGATGAAGTTACTTCTGAAAAGTCGAAGTGCATTATTGCTAGCCATCAGAAAAGTCACTTATCTTAACAAAGGTAAGAATACCGCCGGGGTTGATGGATTTGTCGCCGTCGATAACGTCCAACGAAACAAACTCATGCGGAAATGGAACTGGACAGATGCTATACCAGCAAAACGAGTTTATATCCCAAAAGCTAACGGCAAGAAAAGACCTTTAGGCATCCCTGCTACAAAGGACAGAATTGGTCAGGCAATTATGACTATGACATATGAGCCTGTATTCGAGACTGGTTTTGAATCCAATAGCTACGGATTTCGTCCCGGCAGGTGTTGTCATGACGCAATCCAAGAAATTTTTCAACAAACTAAGAAAGGGTCAGAGAATCAATGGGTTCTTGACGCTGACATAAAAGGTGCTTTTGAAAATATATCACACCAGTTTTTGTTGAAGAAAATTGAAGGACTGCCAGGAAGACATAGAGTTATACAGTGGTTGAATGCGGGGTATATGGAAAAAGGTAGATTTTATTCTACTACTTCCGGAACGCCGCAAGGCGGGCTGATAAGCCCACTACTAGCAAATATTGCCTTGGACGGATTAGAAGAATTCATTTCTGAAACCATTAAGGTCAAATACCTAACCAAAGATAGAGGTATAAAATGCTGGAAATCTAAAACTGTAAACAAGTTTCAATTCATAAGGTATGCGGACGATTTCGTCATTCTAAGTCGAGAAAAAGAGTGGATTGAGGAGGTATTACCACTCATAAGAGAATGGCTTAAAGAAAGAGGTTTAGAACTCAATCAAGAGAAAACTAAAATCCGTAATATCCGAGAAGAAGGATTTGACTTCCTGGGATTCCATGTCAGACAACATAAAGGAAGATGTCTCAGAGAAGGAAGCAATAAATACAAACGGCAAATAAAATTAGCTAAAGAGAAGTTCGACAAGAACCCATTAGCTAGAAAGATGCCAACACCTAACTCCAAACCCAAAGACTTTGATGTATACTCAAGCATCATAAAACCTGGAAAGGAGGAGGTTCAGAACTTCCTTAAAGAGATTAAGCAAGTGATTAAGAATGCTGGATGGATGACATTTGAGCAATTACTGAGAACTCTTAATCCAAAAATCCGGGGATGGGCAAATTACTACAAGTACGTTGTATCTAAAAAAACTTTTACGAAGGTCAAGTCTGAGATTCATAAAGCCATCTTTAGATTCCTCAAGCGTCGTCACCCTAACAAGTCAAATAAATGGATACAACAAACATATTACACCACCATTGATAAAGACCATTGGGTTGCTTGCGCTAAGTCAAGCAACAAAAGGAAAACAAAAGTCTTGCTGGTGAATATCGCCAAAGATATTCCGATAATCCGATATACGAAGGTGAAAGGGGATTACAGTCCTCTTAACCCAAACCTAGAAGATTATTGGAATAAACGAAATCATGATATAGGTAAAACTCGTTTTGCTAAAGGAAGTAAACTTGAAAGAATCTATAACAGAGAAAAAGGTATTTGTCCGATATGTGGCGAATCAATTTCCCTTGATGAAGAATTCGAGTTACATCACATAAAACCTGTCAAGGACGGCGGCACCAATTACGAAGACAATTTAATCTTTCTTCATAAGACGTGCCACAAAGCCAAACACAAAAAGCTTCATTATGATATGACAGATGCCATAATACCAGAAAAGGAGAAACCGAAGAAAAAGGCACAGCAGTCAAAGAAGTCTAACAAGTTGTCTGAACAAGCTTGAGCCGGATGAGTGCGAAAGTCTCAAGTCCGGTTCTTAGGGGAGGGTGTTCTATAAATTACACTTCGCTGGGTTGACATGAAATATTCCGATACTATTAAAGTCCAAGGAAATGAACATACCTTTAAAGTGCAAGGAAATGAACACACCTTACCCGACCCTGCAAAATTATTTTAATCTTACCAAAACTAAAGATAAAAATTTTTTTCCTGAA